>Ga0194131_10000259_pt1 | contig 85330 bp, 75 predicted proteins | sample TA2KigO120mmetaG_FD_148631 | JGI IMG/M metagenome (GOLD analysis project Ga0194131, IMG submission 148631) | Freshwater microbial communities from Lake Tanganyika, Tanzania - TA2015053 Kigoma Offshore 120m | ecosystem: Environmental > Aquatic > Freshwater > Lake | place: Tanzania: Lake... | reverse complement strand
CGCTCCAGCACCGGCTGCCGCTCCCGCCGCGCCCACGGCGGCCGCTCCCGCGCCTGCCGCGGCGCCCGCACCGCCGCCAACGCCGAAACCCGCGCCGGCTCCAGCAGCACCGCCGAAACTCGTCATGACGAGGCCGCGAGCGGTCCCGAGCGCTACCGCTTCGCTTGGCGTCGGGGTGGAAGCCCGCGCGTCGCGACCCGGCTGCAAGTACTGTGGGCAGGCGCTCCCCACGTCCCGCGATGTGCTGTTCTGCCCGCATTGCGGGCAGGACTTCAACGTGCGCCGCTGCGCAGGATGCAGCGCGGAAGTGGAACCCGGTTGGAAGTTCTGCGTGGCGTGTGGCCGCGCGGCGACCTGACCCCGAAGCCGACCTGCGGCCTCCGATGCCGGACACACCGGGAACCGCGCTGACCCGTGACGCGATCGAGCGCGTACTCGGGCGCGCCGCCGAGTTGCAAAGCGCGCGCGAAGGATCCACCGGCTCTGAGCTGAGCGAAACCCAACTCGTCGAACTCGCGCGCGAAGTCGGCCTTTCCGCCGACGCCATGCGCCAGGCCATCGCCGAGGAGCGTGCCCGGCTCCCGATCGAGGAAGGCGTGAGCCTCGCGAAGCTGCTCCTCGGCTCGGCCGTACTCTCGGCCGGTCGCGCAGTCCCGCTCACCGCGGGACGGGCCTTTGCGACGCTCGACGACTGGATGCAGCGCACGGAATCGCTGCAGCTCAAGCGGCGCGGCATGGGACAGATGAGCTGGGAGCCAAAGGTGGATTTCGTGTCTGCGATTCGGCGCACACTTCGCGTGGGTGGCCGCGGGTTCCACCTCGCGCAGGCGTCCGAGGTGATCGCCGTGGTCGCGGACGCCGGCGACGGTCGCGCACACGCACGACTGGCCGCCAGCCTTCCCGACGCGAGGGGCCGGCACATGACCGGTGCCGTCGTCGCGACGGTCGCCGGGCTCCTCGTCGGCGTTCCCGGTTGGATGATCGCGACCGAAGCCGGGTTGCCGCTCGCGGCGGCGCTGGCGCTTGTGCCCGCGGTTGGGCTGCCCCTCGGCGCATTCCTGATCGCCCGCCGCACGTTCCACCGCTTGCGCACCCGCGTTCACGTCGCGCTCGAGCAGGCATTGGATCGCCTCGAGTACGACGGCGGCGGGCCGCGCTCGTGACCGGCTCACGGGCCGCTGTCGGCCCGACGGCTCCCGTCGCTGCTCCCGGCGACCTCCGCGCCGCGCGCGCATGGGCGCATGCGATCCTGCCGGACGTGTCGCGGACCTTCGCACTCTCGATCCGTTTCCTGCCGGGGACGCTGGGGACGGCGGTTTCCACGGCCTACCTGCTCTGTCGCATCGCGGACACCGTTGAGGATGACGGCACCTTGTCGGCGGCGCGGAAGGCGGAACTCCTCGATGCGTTCCGCGCGGCGCTGGACACCCCCAACGCGGCCGCAAAGTTCGCGGCGGAGGCGCGGGCGCTGAACGGCGACCGCGCCCATGTCGCGCTGTCCCAGGGAACCGACCGTGTGTACACCTTGCTCGCGTCGTTGCCCGCCGCCACCAGGGAACGCGTCACGCATTGGGTCGCCGAGATGATCTCGGGCATGCGGAAGTTCGTGCTGCTGTACCCGGACGGCATCCGGATGCAGACGCTCGGCGAATACCGCGAATACTGCTATTACGTGGCCGGGACGGTGGGCCGCATGCTCACCGACCTCTGGCGACTGCACGCGCCCGGAATCTCGGACGCGCGCTTTGCGGCGCTGAGCGATCGCTGCGAGAAGTTCGGCGAGGCGCTGCAGACGGTGAACATCCTCAAGGACATCGCCTGGGACGCCGAACATGAGAACGCGATCTACATCCCGGCGCGCGCCCTCGCGGACCACGGCAGCGGGCACGCGACCATTCTCGACGCCGCGCATGCGGAAGGCAACGCCCGTGCCGTGGCCGAGTTCATCGACCTGGCCTGGCGGGATCTCGACGAGGCGCTGGAGTACGTGTTCCTGGTGCCGCGGCGGGCGATACCGGTCCGGGCGTTCTGCGTCCTGCCGCTGTTGTACGCGTACGCGACGCTCCGCGACCTGGCCCAGACCCGTGCCATGCTCCGTGCCGGCGGCGTCGTGAAGATCTCGCGGCGAGAAGTGCGCTGGCTGATGTTCTGCGGATTGGCCGCCCTGTGGAGCAACACCGCGCTCGGCTGGATCGTTCGGCGGGTGCGCGCGCGACCATTCGCGCCGCTGGCGGTCAGCTCGGCATAGCCGTTGTCAACTCGGCGCAGCGGCTTTGCCAATGTGGCAATGCCGCTCCGGCATGCCGCTTGCGATGGTCCCCGGGCGCCCGGTGCACAACGCGCCGGAACGTACTTCAACCACATACAGGAGGGCTGGTCACATGTTCACTACTCACTATCCAACGGTCATCGACCGCATGCTCGACTGGAGCCGTCAGATGGACGCTGCAGTCAATGGGCGCGGCGTGGAGCCGGTCGCTGACTACCCGAGTCGGGCGCAGCTCTGGCTCCCGGCAATCGACGTCTACGAGACGGATTCGGAATTCGTCGTCGCGGCAGACCTTCCGGGCATCCATCAAGAGAACATCGACGTGAGCTTCGATCGCGGCGCGCTGACGATCAGCGGTACGCGAGCGGCCACGCTCCCCGCCGCCAAGGAGAACACCCAGTTGCGCGTGTTCGTGAGCGAACGGACGAGCGGGACCTTCTCGCGGTCGATCCGGCTGCCGCAGCACGTGGACGCCGAACGGATTGACGCGACCTTCTCCGACGGCGTGCTGTTGCTGAAGGTGCCGAAGGCAAAGAGCGCAATGCCGCGCAAGATCACCGTTCGGGACGCCGCCGGGGCTCGTGCGCTGACGGAGTAGCCCCAGGGCCGTCGTGCGGATGACCGCGGTGGCGCCGCGGCCATCCGGAGCCGAGAAGTCGGTGCCTCACGTTTGGGACGCGGTGAGGCACCGGCTTCCAGCTATTAGATTCTGTCCGTGCCTCATTTCTACACCGCGCCGGTGGTCACCGTCCTCGCGCGTCCCCAGTTCGTGGAGCCCGCGCACCTGCCCGTCCAGTGGCTCGGGGAAAGCACGGATGCCGAGCGGCTTTCCGAGTTCGCGGGTCGGCTTTGCTACATGAGCCAGAAGAACCCCGCGAACCGCTCGACGCGCGACTACATCGAGAACATCAAGAAGCAGCAACACGGCTCCGTGTTCGAGCACGCGTCGTGGTCACTCCTGATCGAGGGCGTGAGCCGCTCGCTCACCCACGAGCTGGTGCGGCACCGGGCCGGCTTCGCGTATTCGCAGCTGTCGCAGCGATATGTGGATGAGTCCCATGCCGCGTTCGTCGTGCCGCCGGCCATCCTCGGTGACGACGCACTGCTCGCCGACTGGACGGCGCAGGTCGAGGCGGCGCAGGCGACCTATGTCGCGCTGGTGGACAAGCTGATGCAGCGCTACTCGTGGGTGGATGACAAGGTGCACCGCCGGAAGATGGCGCGCGAAGCGGCACGCGGCGTGTTGCCGAATTCCACCGAGACCAAGATCGTCGTCACGGCAAACGCCCGCGCCTGGCGCCAGACCCTCGAGCTCCGCGCGAGCGAGGGCGCGGAGATGGAGATCCGGCGTTGGGCGATCGCGGTCCTGCGCACGCTGCAAGCCGAAGGACCAGCGTTCTTTTCCGACTTCGAGACCTACGTCGCCGCGGATCGCGTCGAGGCGGCCCGCGTGGTGCACCACAAGGTTTGACCGTTGGGGGCGGCCCCGGATGGGCACGCCCCCAACTTCGCGTCAATCGTCCTTCTCCTCCACGCGCTGCTTCTCGTAGGCGCTGATCACTTTCGTCGCCTGCTCGTGCGGCATCTGCTCGTAGCCGTGAAAGCGATGCGTGAACGACCCCCGGCCGTGTGTCAGGCTCGAGAGGCGCGTCCCGTAGAGCTGTAACTCGGCCTGCGGCACGATCGCCTTGACCACGCTTCCGCCGCCGCCGTTCGCCTGTTCCGTGCCGAGCAGCTTGCCGCGCCGGCTGCTCAGGTCGCCCATGACATCGCCGAGGTAGTCGTCGGGCGTCACGACGTCGAGCTCGTCGAGTGGCTCCAACAGGACCGGCCGGCACTTCGGTGCGACGGTCTTGAAGGCCTGGATGCCCGCCATCCGGAAGCTGGCCTCGTTCGAGTCCACGGAGTGCGAACTGCCATCGTAGCACTCGGCGACGAAGTCCACGACGGGGTATCCGGCGAGGATGCCGCGTGCGCTCGCTTCCTGCAGGCCCTTGTCCACCGCGGGGATGTACTGACGCGGGATCGAACCGCCGACGATCGCATCCACGAACGCATACCCGGCCCCTCGCTTCGCCGGCTTGATCCGGACCCAGCAGTCGCCGAACTGGCCGCGCCCACCGCTTTGCTTCTTGTGACGCCCCTGGCCTTCCGCGTGCGCCGTGAGCGTCTCGCGGAATGGGATCCTCGGCGCCGACAGCTCGCCCTTGACGCCGAACTGCCGGTGCAGGCGCGACATCGCGACTTCGATGTGCCGTTCCCCGAGCCCGCCGACGATGGTTTCGTGCGTTTCCGAGTTGTAGTGCGTCGCGAATGTCGGGTCTTCGTCGTGCAGCCGGTGCAATCCCTGTTGCAGCTTCTCCTCGTCGTTGCGCGACACCGCTTTCACCGCGAACGTGACCAGCGGCTCCGGAAACGAGATCGGCGGCAGACGTACCGGATGCGCCTTGGTGGACAGCGTGTCGTTGGTATGCGTGTTGTGCAGCTTGGCGACGCAGCCGATGTCTCCCGGGTGGAGGCGCGGAACTTCGATGCGCTCCTTGCCCTGCGGCACCGCCAAGTGGTTCATCTTAACGACGCCGTCCCGCGTCGCGTTGAACACTTCGGCGCCCGAGTTCACGGTCCCGCTGAAGGTCCGGAAGTAGGTCACGTCGCCGACATGGGGTTCCGCGGTGGTCTTGAACACGAGGGCGCTGAACGGCGCATCGTCTCGCGGGTGGATCTCGACCGTCTTCGCGCCTTCCGCGCCCTTGAACGCGTGCAGTTCCTCCATGTCGTAGGCGTTGGGCATGAGCGCGACGAGCAGGTCCAGCACCGTCCGCACGCCCACCATCAACTGCGAGGAGCAACAGAGCAGCGGGAACAGGTCCGCCCGCTTCATCGCTTCCTTCATGGCGGCCATCTCGTCGTCGCCGGGGAGTTCCTCGCCCCCAAAGAAGCGCTCGAGCAGCGCGTCGTCCGTCGCGGCAATCGCCTCGACCATCTCCTGATGGTACCGCTGGAACCGCTCCTGTTCCGCGGCAGGAATCTCCATTTCCTCGTACTCGCCGGCCTTGGCGCCCTTCTTGGGGAGGTATGCCTTCTTGGCGAAGAGGTTGATCACGCCGCTGAAACCCGCGCCGGCCCCGATCGGAATCTCGACCGGCACCACCTTGGCCGTCAGGCGATCCTTGATCATGCGGTACGCGCGGTCGAAATCGGCGTGTTCCTTGTCCATCGCCGACACCACGAACAACACCGGGTCGCGGCGCGCGATGGCCTCGCGGAACATGCGTTCGGTCCCGGCTTCGACGCCGGTGGACGCGGAAACGGTGACGAGCACGCCGTCGGCCGCTGTCAGTCCGGCGATCGCGTCGCCCTGGAAGTCGAGGAATCCCGGTGTGTCGATGAGGTTCACCTTGGCGCCATTCCACTCGGCGTACGCGCAACCGAGGGATATCGAATACTTGCGCTCGATCTCTTCCGGAGCGGTGTCCGTGAGCGTCGTGCCATCCTTTATTGACCCGTGTCGCTTCGATGACCCAGACACAAAGGCGAGCGCGTCAACCAGACTGGTCTTGCCGCTCGCCCCGTGTCCAACGACCGCAACGTTCCGGATGGATTCGCTCGTGTACTCCCGCATGGGACACCCTCCTTGCATGTGATACCTAGATCGTGCGCCGCACAAGCGTCGGCGTCAAGGGTGGGGCCGCGCACGCGCGAATGGCGTCGGGCATTGGAGGACGAAGGTGTCGGGTGGACATCGCAGGCATGGGACTGCAATAACATTCTGCCGTGATGCGGCGCGCGTTCCTTTCCATGGCGATCACGCTCGGCGGCGCGGGCGCGCTCACCGCGCAAGGCGGCGTGGATCCAAGGGCGCGGGCGATCGTGCCGGTTCTGGAGTACCACAAGATCGGCGTGGACTCCCGCTGGGGCCGAAGCCCGGAGCGGTTTCGCCGTGACCTCGAAATCCTGTATCAACGCGGATACCGACCCGTCACCGTTGCTCAGCTCATCGATGGCGCGCTCGATATTCCCGATGGGACCAAGCCGATCGTGTTCACGTTCGACGACGCCTCACCCGGGCAGTTTCGGTACATCGAGCGAAATGGCGGCCTCGAGATTGACCCACGGAGCGCGGTCGGGATCTGGATGGACTTCTCGCGAGCGCACCCCGACTGGAAGCCCAGGGCCACCTTCTGCCTGCTGTCAGGCGCCGATGCCGGCCATGCATTCTTCGGCGACAAGGGGATCGAGGGCCAGAAGTCCGCGTGGCGATTCCGGAAACTCCGCTACCTCGCCGAGCAAGGCTTTGAGTTGTGCGCCCACACGCTGTGGCACGCCAACCTGGCCAAGTACGACGATGCGACCGTGCAGGAGCAGATTGCCCGCAGTGTGCTGGCGATCGACTCCGCCGTCGGAGGCTACCCGGTGCGCACGTTTGCCCTGCCGCTTGGCGTATGGCCCCGGAACCGCGAGCTCGCCGCGCGAGGCTCGTGGCGCGATTCACGTTCAGGACGCGAAGTGCGATACGCGTTCGATGCCGTGCTGAACGTGGCCGGTCCGCTCAAGCGAACGCCGGAACGCGTCGGCGGCCAGCCAACCGTACTGAACCGCGTGCAGGTGTTTGGCGACGCGCTCGAGTGCCTGTTGCGCGAATTGGACCGAATCGGGCGGTGATCGGCCCGAACCGCCGGGTTCTTGCCGCACACCCGTTGCGCGGTTCGTCAGGGTGCTGCAAGTTGCGGTTGAGCCGTTCGACCGGAGGGGGTCGATGTTCGAAGCCGTTGGATTGCCGCCGCGCGAGCAGAACACCAAGCACATGGTGTTTTTCGAGGCGCTCGCCGCGTGCAAGGACAAGACCGATCCGGACTGGACGTTCGCATCCGCCGGCCTGCTCGCGCTTCGGCTCGTGGACCATTGGAAGCTGGTCGGCCCGCCCCTGATGGACCCCGAGGCGATCAGCATCAAGTCCTGCCGCGGCGCGATCATGGACCTGGCGCCCGAAGATCCGTCCCGCCCAGTGCTGATCAGCATGGTCAATACCATGCAGGTGCTGCGGGAGTACGATGCCACGCCGATCCTGCCGAAGCTGCTCGAGTACGGGCTGATCCTGGAGCGTCATTTCGACCGCATGTCGCTCGCGGCCGACGTGTACGACTCGATCATTCACCATGCATGGCCCGGGGCCGACAACGTCGTGGTCGCCGATGCGCTGGAGCGGCGCGCGCTGGCATACCGGAAGGCGGGCGACCTGGACGAAGCCGAGCAGCATTCGGCGGCGATGACGCGCGTCGCGCGGGCGGTGAAGGACCGGCCGCGCGAGCTGCGCGGCCGTCTGGCCACGACGACCGTGGTCATGCAACGCGGCGATCTCGACGCAGCCGACAAGATGGCCGCCGCGATCGTGAAGGACGCGACGAAGTGGGAGCGGAAGGCCGAGCTGGCCAAGGCGCTTCACACCCGGGCCGTGATCGCGATACGCGACAACCGGCTCGACGACGGAATCTCGCTTGCGCACCAGGCACTCCGGCTGGCGGAAGACCCGATGGACCGGGACCGGGTCCTGAGCGACCTTGCGGCGGCGCTAACCAAGGCCGGTGCGTTTGACGCCGCCGCCGACGCGTTCGCCGTCATCGCGCTCACCGCGACCACCGCGGAAGTGCGGCAGAGCGCGAGCGCCAACCTCGTCGTGATCGCCGCACGAGCCGGGGACGAGGCGGAACTGGAACGGGCCAGGGCTCGCCTCGAGGGCCTTGAGTTGCCCCCCGAACTGCGCCTGAACGTCATGATCGAGTCCGCTCGCGGGCTCGCGCGCTTCGGGCGGAGCGAGGAAGCGACGGAACTGCTGGCCGACGCGACGAGCCAGGCTCGTGAGCTTGGGTTCGAGGCGGCTCTGAGTGAGGGCAGCGAGCTACTCCGTCACGTCGCGGCGAATAACCCGGCGCTGCGCGACCCCGCGCGAAGCAACGCTGCCCCGCCCGAGGTCGCCGCAGAGATCCGCGAGTTGCTTACGGCCGCGAAGGCGTCTGCGGACCGCCCCGTCAGTTAGCCGCGCACCTTCCCACGCCGAGCGTCACAACGTCCCCGCAGTTGGCCGGCGCGGTCGGCGCGGCGCATGCCGCCAACATGAGCGTCCCAAGGGCGACATAGACCTTCTGGCGAATTGACATCGAAGAATCCTCCGAAATGGGGGTGTATGACGCCAAAACGTACTGGCAATTCCTTTCGTAACTACCCATATTTCGTGCCAGAAAACCCCGTATTTGTGCCACGCGTGCAGTAAAAAGGGTACATTTTCGGTCCGTTCGTCGCCGGGGTGAAATCGAGTGCACGTAGCAGCATGCATCCAGCCCGAAAAGGCCAGTCGGCTGCGCACCGCGGCCGGCGGGATGCATTTCGTGCATCTGGCGCTGGATTGGGAGCACGCCGACGCCCTGGTCCACCGCAAGCCGATCGAAGTGCTGTTCGTGGACCCGCAGTTCGACGATCACGTCCGCTCGCGAACGGACCATATCCACGACATCCGGCGGCGCTACCGCGCGCTCCCGATCGTCGTGTACGCCTCGCTGACCGCCTCGACGCTTCGCCCGATCGTCGAACTCGGCAAGCGGGGCTTTGGTGACCTGATCCTGTTCGGGCAGGACGACGACCCGGAAACACTGCGTCGCATCCTGGACACGCAGCCGGGCGTGGCGATGGCCGAGCTCGCGTGCCGCCGGCTCAAGCAACGCCTGTCGCGTTGCCCCGATGGCGTTGCGGCGGTGGTCGAGCATGTGCTCCGGAACCCGTCCGCCTTCACCGATGTGCCTGACATCGTGGAGCAGTCCGCGATCCCGAGGCGTTCGCTCTACCGGCACCTCGACCGGGCCGGCCTCGCGCCCCCCCGTGAGATTCTGCTTGCTTCACGGGTACTCCGGGCGTATGCGCTCAGCCGGATCCCCGATATGAAGCTCGAGGCCGTGGCGCACCTGACGGGCTTCGCCGACGCCGATGCGCTTACGGCAGCGATGAAGTGGGCGACCGGCACGACGCCGGCGCGGGCGCGCGACCGGCTGGCCCCGTCGGTGGTCATTCGCGCAGTCGCGGACCGCATGATGCGCGGCCCGGTCACGCCGATCGTTGAAGCGCCGTACAACCCGGGCGACGGGTTCGGCGGCCTTGGCGACAGCTTCGGCGGCGGGCTCGGCTTCGATGCCCTTTGATGCGATGCCGACCGCTCCCGTTGATCCGTCCGCCCGCCGGCGGGTACTCATCATCGAGGATGATGACGGGGTTCGCACCGTACTCGCGTCGCTCGTCGAGATAGCCGGGTACGCGGCGGTTCCGACGCGCAATCCGGGCGAAGCAAATGCGGTGCTCGATACCGACATCGCCGCGATGGTGCTGGACCTCCGGCTGCCAGGCAGCCGCGGCGACCTGTACTACTACGACGTCGCACGCCGATTTCCCCGCCTGCGCGACCGCACTGTTTTCGTCACGGGGGACGCGTCGGTGGAGGCGGAACGACTGATTGCGCACACGGGCTGCATCGTGCGGCACAAACCGTTCGTCACGACCGCGCTGATTGCGACGATCCGGGAGCTCGTGGAGCGCGAGGACGTGCTCCGAGACAGCGCCGGCGACGGCGCCGGAAACGGCGCGCTCGGCGCCGCGACTCCGCCGTGGCCCGCGCGCTAGGCCCTCACGGCCGCGTTCGCTAGCCACGCCAGTTCCGCAGCGTGGTGACCGCGCGTTCGAGCGCCGCCCGCTGGTCGCCGCGTGTGGCCCGGGCGAGCAACGTCTCGTAGGTCGCCAGCGCCAGCTTGAGCGCAACCGGGTCGTTTTCCGCGCCCGCGAGCGCCGCCGCGTTGTCCGCCAGGTTCACCTGCGCCAGTTCGTCGTCCGGGAACTCCTGCGTGACGACCCGCCACCGGCTGGTCCGCTCGCGCGGCGAAGACTCGGCGAGCGCCCACAGGTGCCACGCGGCGCGGTTCGTGGGATCGGCCGAGCGTGCGCGATCGGCGAGACCGGCCACGACTTCCGGTCCTCGACCCGTGAGCCAATAGGCGTTCGCCAGCGCGACCAGCGCAGTCGCGTTCGTCGGCTCCCGCTCGACGATCACCTCGTACACGGGCCCACACACCTCGTGCAGGTCGCGGTGGGGCGCCACCGCTGCCATCAGCGCGGCCGTCTCGCTCTCGCGGGCAATGCGATCGAGTGCGGCCAACAACGCGGAAACGTCCGCCGTGCGGCGGTATTCGCGGACGACCGCGGCGATCGATTCTGACACAGCGGATGACATGGCGCTGTGAAATGTAGGCGGCAGAGGGTTGCGCTCCGCCCTGACCGCGCACATACTCAACCCTCAAGTCGGCCCCGCCTCGTGCCAGATCATTGGGGGGCCCACCGGGATCTTGGCCCGCGAGCATTAGCACTAGCTGCCGCGCACCACGCACCCGGGACGATCGAGCGAAATCGCGACCCGATCGCCAGCACCACCAGTTACCCCATATCCAGATGACCGAACGACGTCGCTCGCCCAAGCGAGGACGCGGCACGCGTAAGCCGGCAGACAGCGGCGACGCGAACGTGGCCGAAGGCGCAGACCCGTACCGCGATGACTCCGCTCCGGAGGCACCGCATCAGGCCGAGCGGCCGGATGCGGCTGAGCCGCCGGCGAAGGTGCGGCCTGAGCGGCGCCCGAGAACGCCTCGCGGCGGCGGCGCGGCCGCGGCGCCCACAGCGGACACCGGTGAGTCACGGCCCGAACCACGCGAACCTGTCGGCGGCGAACCGCCGAGTGACTCCGGATCGCTGGCTAATGGATCCTCTGGGACAGGTGGAAACGCGAACGGCGGACAGAACGGCGGACAGAACGGCGGCCAAAACGGTGGGCAGAACGGCGGCCAAAACGGTGGGCAGAACGGCGGTCACCAGCAGTGGAACCGCAGCGGACACCATGGCGGACACCAGGGCGGCCAGCAGGGTGGGCACCAAGGTGGTCATCGTGGCGGGCGGCGAGGGCGACGCAATCGTCGCGGCCGCCATCGGGGCGGCGACCAGCATTTCCAGCAGGGCGGCGAAAACCAGCACCAGCAGCATTCGGGGCCACCGCCGGTCATCGTGCCGGACGGTACGGTGGAAGGGTGGTTCGATCCGTCGCGTGAAGCCGGCTTCATTCGCCGCGCGGCCAACAGTTACCTCGCCGAGCCGGGCGATGCCTACGTGGGACCGCATATCGTGCGGCAGTACGGACTGCGCCGGGGCGACAAGGTGCTTGCGGCCACGGGGCACGATCATCGTGGGCGCCAGACCGTCGCCGAGATCACGCTGCTCAATGACGCCGAACCGGTCGCCGGCGCGCGGCGCACCGATTTCCAGACGCTGATCGCGAGTTACCCGGAGCGGACAATCCACCTTGAAACGGGGCGGCCGGCGAAGGGTGGCCCCGAGCTCACGCGGCGGGCGATCGACCTGATCGCGCCGATCGGCTACGGCCAGCGCGCGCTGATCGTCGCGCCGGCCCGCGCCGGCAAGACCATGCTGCTGCATGCGATCACGGAAGGCATCGCGCTGAAGCACCCGGAAGCCGTGCTGCTCATCCTGCTCGTGGACGAACGTCCCGAGGAAGTGAGCGAGGCGATCTCCTGGGGAGTCGGTGAAGTGGTCGCATCGAGCTTCGACCAGCCGGCGAAGCGACATGTGGAAGTCGTCGAGATGGTGCTCGAGCGCGCCCGGCGCCTGGTCGAGCAGGGCAAGGATGTCGTGATCGTGCTCGACTCGCTGACGCGCATGGCGCGTGCGTTCAACACGGCCGAGCGAGGAACGGGTCGCACGCTCTCCGGCGGCCTGGACTCGTCGGCGATGGCGCGCCCGAAGGCGTTCTTCGGGTCGGCGCGGTCCATCGCGCCCGAACACGGTGGCGGCTCACTCACGATCATCGCGACCGCGTTGGTCGAAACCGGCTCACGGATGGATGACGTGATCTTCGAGGAGTTCAAGGGAACGGGCAACTGCGAGATCAAGCTCGACCGGTCCCTGTCGGAGAAGCGCATCTTCCCGGCGTTCGACATTGCCACGAGCGGCACGCGGCGCGAGGAGAAGCTGTACCGCGAGGACCAGCTGCAGGCGATCTACATGCTGCGCCGCGGATTGCAGCAGATGCCGCCGCAGACTGCGATGGAGTGGCTGATCAAGCGCATCGCGGCGACAACCAACAACGACGCGCTGCTTCAGGGACTGTAGCGCGCCGCGAACTCGTCGTAGAGGAACGCCATCGCCCGCGCTCCGCGGCGCAGGTTGTCCACGCCGATCCACTCGTCCGGCGCGTGCGCGTTCTCGCCGGGCAGCCCGAAACCGGCCAGCAGCACGGGGGCCTTCAGGAGCCGCTCGAAGTCACTGACCACGGGGATCGAGCCCCCTTCACCCACGATTACCGGGTCGCGGCCGAACGCGTTGCGGAGGGCCGCCCTGGCGGCGTCGAAGATCGGCCCGTCGAGATCCGCCCGCCACGGCGCGCCACCGTGGAGTGCCTTCACGCTCACGGTGACACCCGACGATGCGGGCAACTGGCGCATGAGGTGCGCCTTGAACTGCCGCTCCACTACGTCGGGGCGCTGATCGGGCACCAGCCGGAAGCTGACCTTCGCCATCGCCTCGCCTGGGAGCACGGTCTTGGCACCCTCACCGGTGTAGCCGGACAGCATGCCGTTGATCTCGCAGGTCGGGCGCGTCCAGAGCTTCTCGAGCGTGGTCTTCCCTGCCTCGCCGCCCAGGGCACGCACCCCCAGCGCCTTCCGGAATCGGGTGTCGGAATGCGGGAGCTTCCGCATCCCCTTGAGTACCGCCGTGGGGAACGGGCGAACGCGATCATAGAACCCCTTCATCGCGATGCGGCCGCGCTTGTCGTGCAGCGTCGCCAGCGCCCGGGCGAGCGCCATCGCGGGGTTCACCACCGCGCCGCCGTACATCCCCGAGTGCAAGTCGGTGGACGGTCCGCGCACCGTGACCTCGAAGTACGCGAGCCCGCGCAGTGAACTGAGGATGCTCGGCATGCCCTCGGCGAACATCGCGGAGTCGCTGATGACCACGGCGTCGCACGCGAGGCGCTCGCGGTGGGTGGCGATGAACGGCGCCAAGTGATCGCTGCCGACTTCCTCTTCACCTTCGGCGAGAATCACCACATTCAGCGGCAGCGTGCCGCGCGCGCGCATGTGCGCACTGAGGGCCATGACATGCGCCCACAACTGGCCCTTGTCGTCCACCGACCCGCGTGCAAAGAGCTTGCCGTCGCGAATCGTCGGCTCGAAGGCCGGCGACGTCCACAGCTCGAGCGGCTCCGGCGGCTGGACGTCGTAGTGCCCGTAGATGAGCAGGGTGGGCGCGCCGGGAGGCGCCTTCCGCCATTCGCCAAGCACGGCAGGATGTCCGCCGGTCGGCAGCACGGCGGCCTCGAGCCCGATGCCCCGCATGGCGTGGGCGAGCCAATCGGCGGCGCGCGCCATGTCCCCCGTGTACTCCGAGCGCGCACTGACGCTCGGGATGCGCAGGAAGTCGAACAGCGCGCTGAAGTCGGCCGTGTCGCGCTCGTCGAGAGCCCGGATTAGGTCGGCGTGAGACGTCATAGCGGTTTTCCCGTTTTGTGGTGCGGCCCGTGGCTACGGCGGTGGGAAGGGCTGGTCGCGCGATGGCCAGCCATCGCCCTTGCCACTGAGGATCCAGATGCGCTTTCGCGCCACGACGTGCTTCCCGCGCATCAGCGTGACGCCTTCGCTTTCGTCGATTCGCGAAAAACAGCAGGTGAGCTTGCGGATCGCACGCGGGTCCTCGCGTTGGTCGTCGAGCACGAGCAGGACGGTCGCGCCGGCGGGCGCGGCATCGGCGATCGCGGGCCAGAGGTCGTATTGGTTGGCGCGGCCGGTCAGGTTGAGCGAGAACGTTCGTGGATGGTCCGCCAACGCGAACGCGAGCTTGGCGGCGTCCTGATACCGCTCCGCGGCAACCAGCACCGGGAGCGAATCGTCCGCGGCCCGCTGGCGTGCCGCGCCGCGCTTCCGTTCCACCGTTGCGGCGACGAGTTCCCAGCCGAACGCCTTCGCCACCGGGTCGCGATCAGCGCGGAGCGGAAGGATGGGCACCAGCACGTGCACGTACACCACCGCACTCAATGCCGCGGCCAGCACGAGACCGCGCCCGAGCCAGGCGCGCATTCGTGGCGTGTGCGGGATGTCGGATGCCAGCAGCGGAATCGCGACAATCCACACCGCAGCCGGCCAGTTCGCCTCGACCGAGCGGCGCGTGGCGCTATAGACGAAGAAGAGCATCGGGATCACGCAGGCGATGCCCAGCACGAACCGGATGCCCTCCTCGGAAAAGCGCAGCGCGTCGCGGATCGCCCGGATCAGGAACCAGATCAGGATCGGCGACACGAGCGCAACCTGCCCGCCAATCAACTCGAGCTCGCGGTTCAGCGCACCCAGCGCGCCGCCGCGCGGCGCACCAAGCCCGTGGTTCAGCTGGAACCGGAACGCAATCCAGTCGTGCTGGGCGTTCCACCAGAGCACCGGGCCAAGCACCGCCGCGGCGATCACGACCGCGAGATACGGTCCACGTTCGCCGAAGCGGTTCTGCAGCTTGCCGTGCATGATGAATGCGGTGGCCACGCTGACGGGAAACAGCACACCGGTGAACTTCGAGGCCATCGCCAGCCCCGCTGCGGTCCCGCGATCATCCACCACCGCGTGCGGTCGTCCGTGCCGGGCGCCGGATCCATCCAGACGGCTTCAGGCATGCCGAGCGCACGAATCACGGCATACTCGCACCACGCCAGCGCGAACAGCAAGGGCGCGTCCGGTGTGGCGAGCACGGCGCCGGCGGCGGCGATCGGCATCACCGTGAAACACACGGCGGCCAGGCGCGCCGCACCGTCGCCACCAAGTGCGCGCGCGGTGCGGATGATCGCCACGCCCGCACCGGTTGTCAGCAGGATCGGGACGACGCGAACTCCGAACGCCGTATCACCGAACACCGCGGTCCCGAGCCAGACGGCGAACGCGATGGCAGGCGGATGGTCGAAGTACCCGGGCGCGAGATTGCGCGACCAATCCCAGTAATACGCCTCGTCGGGGAAGAGCGGGACGACGGCACCGATGACGAGGCGGACGGCAGCGGCGATCCAGACGATGCGCGTTGCCTGACGCCACGCGTCGGGATTGGGCGCGTGGCTGAAGCCGGCCGGGTCGAGGAGGGTCGAGAGGTAGCGGAACACGCGCGGTGTTGTTGCGACGTGTAAACTGGCGGATACGCGTTGCCCCACGCCACTCGCAGGCCGCTGTTCCCGCGGGGCTGCGCGCCGTGAACGGTTAGACCCACCCCTCCTGATGCCCAATCGCCTCGCCGACGCCGCCAGCCCGTACCTGCTCCAGCACGCCGAGAACCCGGTGGACTGGTGGCCGTGGGGCCCGGAAGCGCTCGAGGAGGCCAGGCGGCTCGACCGGCCGATCCTGTTGTCCATCGGCTACGCCGCCTGCCACTGGTGTCATGTCATGGCGCACGAGTCGTTCGAGAGCGCCGAGACCGCCGCGGTGATGAACGCGCACTTCGTGAACATCAAGGTGGACCGCGAAGAGCGCCCGGACATAGACGGCATCTACATGCAGGCGGTGCAGGCCATGACGGGGCATGGGGGCTGGCCGATGACGATGTTCCTGGCTCCGGACGGTGCGCCGTTCTTCGGCGGGACGTATTTCCCGCCCCAGGATCGTCACGGGATGCCGTCGTTCCGGCGCGTGCTGGAATCGGTGGCGGCGGCGTGGACGTCGCGGCGTGACGAAGTCATCGCATCCGCGGCCAGCGTGCGCGAGATGTACGCGCAGGAGGCGAGGCTCGCGCCCGGCGGTTCGGTGAGCGCCGGCGACCTGCATGACGCGTTTCGCGGGATCGTACGAATGCGCGAGCCGCAGTTCGAGGGGCTGGGGCGCGCACCGAAGTTCCCGCATTGCATGGCGCTCGATTTCTGCCTCCGGCATTGGGCGCGCTCCCACGAGCCGCTCGCGCTGGAGATCGCCCATCGCACGTTCCTGGCCATGATCCGCGGCGGCATCTACGACCAAGTCGGCGGCGGGCTGCACCGCTACAGCACCGACGCCCAGTGGCTCGTGCCGCACTTCGAGAAGATGCTCTACGACAACGCACTGCTCGTGCGGCTCGGCGCGCACCTCTGGCAGGCGACCGGGGATGCCGAGGTGCGGCGGGCGACGGAGCGCACGATCGGCTGGGTGATGCGCGAGATGACCGCGCCGGACGGCGGATGGTATTCGTCGCTCGACGCCGACAGCGAACGCGAAGAGGGGAAGTTCTATGTGTGGACGCGCGACGAGTTCCGTCGGATCGTCGGCGTGGATGCCGACGTGTGCGAGCGCGCGTGGGGCGTGACGACAGGCGGGAACTGCGAGGGGAACAACATCCTGCACGTGGCCGACCCGGCGTTCGCCGCCGGCCAGGGTCCGACGCTCGAACGAGCGGCTCGTGCGCTCTACGACACGCGCGCCAAGCGCGTGTGGCCGGCACGGGATGAGAAGGTCGTGGCGTCGTGGAACGGGTTGATGCTGCGCGCACTCGCCGAGTCGGCGCGCGTGTTCCGGGCGCCGGAGTACTTCACCGACGTCGAGCAGGCCGGTGTGTTCCTGTGGAACTCGCTGGTGCGAGACGGGCGTGTACTGCGCTCCTGGATGCGCGGTCGTGCGACGATCGCGGGGTTCCTCGAGGACTACGCCGCGCTCGGGCTCGGGTACATCGGCTTGTACCAAGCCACCTTCGACCGGCCGTGGCTCGACCGGGCGCGCGCGCTGTCCGACGCGATGGTCCGGTGGTTCTGGGACGAGGATGCCGGCGTGTTTTACGACACGCCGACGGACGGCGAAGCGTTGATCACCCGTCCGCGCGACATCGCGGACAACGCGACGCCGGCGGGATCGTCACTCGCGGCGGAACTGCAGATGTTCATGGCCGAGTACTTCGGCGACACTGCGGCGCGAGGGCGCGCCGAGCGCGTGCTCGCCGCCGCGTCGCCCGCGATTGCACGCATGCCCGTGATGTTGGGTCACCTGCTCGGCGCGGCGGACATGAGCGTTCACGGCGCGGTCCAGGTGGCGATCACGGGCAGTGGAACAGATGCGCTCGAACGTGTGACGCACGCGCAATACCTGCCGTCGCTGGTGATCGCGGGCGGGAACGGGCGCGAAGTGAGTGACTTGCCGCTGTACGCGGGGCGGCTCGGTGACGAGGCGACGGCGTATGTGTGCCGCGGGTATGCGTGCGAACTGCCGGCGCGGAGCGCGGAGGCGTTGGCGTCCCAGTTGCGGGGTGTGGCGCGACTGCGGGAGTGACGGCTGCCCGCTACACCGTCACAGATCCGCGCACGACTTGTTGATCTGCGCGCAGTTCCCGCAGATCAGCTTGCACTTTCGCCAGACGAGGCGCTCGGCCCCGCAATAGTCGCACGGGACGGAAGCCGGTGTGCCGTCCGGCGGTTGCGGTGGATCGGGCACCGTCGGGCGCATGTTGCCCGCGGTCATTCGAAATCCAACGCGAGGTCCAGCGCCGGCGGCGAATGCGTCAACGCGCCGACCGAGATGCGATCCACCCCGGTCGCCGCAATCGCCGCGACGCTTGCCAGTGTCACGCCGCCGCTGGCTTCGGTGATCACGCGAGAGCCGAACGTCGCCGCAAGCGAGACTGCCTGCCGGAGATTCTCGAGCGACATGTTGTCGAGGAGCACGCTGTCCGCGTGCGCGCGTACGGCCTCACGCAGCTGGTCGAGTGTATCGCATTCGACCTGGACCATGATGCCGGAGTCAGCGTGTTCGCGCACGCGCCGCACGGCCTCGGCGACGTCGCCTCCGACCGCGGCGAGGTGGTTGTCCTTGATCAGGACTGCCGCGGCGAGATCCATGCGGTGATTGGCCCCGCCACCGCAGCGCACGGCGTACTTCTCGAGCAACCGGCGGCCGGGCGTGGTCTTGCGCGTGTCCACGATCTTTGCCCGGGTTCCCTGCACCGCTGCGACGAACTTCGCGGTCAGCGAGGCGATGCCGGACATGCGCTGCAGGAAGTTCAGCGCCGTGCGTTCGGCGGAGAGGATGCCGCGCGTCTGCCCCGACAGGTGCATGACGGTCTCACCCGCAGCGACGACCTCACCGTCGTGCCGATCCACACGGATGGCGACGTCCCGATCGAGCAACCGAAACGCGGTCGTCGCGAGCACCGCGCCCGCGATCACGCCGGGTTCGCGGGCGACGATGTTCGCCCGTGCCCGACGTCCCGGCGGGACCGTCGCGATCGTCGTGATGTCGCGCGCCGCCGCGTCTTCGGCGAGTGCCTCCGCCACCAGCGACTCGACGGCGGTCTCGTCCAGGGGGAAGACGAGCGGCCTCATTCCCCGGGATCCACGCCGAGCCCCGGAGGCGTGGACGGTGTCGTGCCGCCGATGGCGACCATGCGCTCGATCGCGGTACGCGCGCGCGCCGCGATGTCGGCCGGGACCGTGATGCGATGCCGCAGGTGCTCGAGTGACTCCGCGACTTTCGCGAGCGTGGTGACCTTCATGTACGCGCACGACGCGCGCTCGTTGGCGGCGTAAAAGGTGCGACCCGGATAGTTGCGGCGCAGGCGGTGCAGGATGCCCACCTCGGTCGCGACGATGAACTCGCTCGCCGCGGACTTTCCCGGACGCTGCATCATGCCTTCGGTGGAGAGGATGTGCACGCCGTCCGGGTCCACGTCCCCGGCGGATACGGCCTCGACCACGCTCGTCGCACAACCGCACTCGGGGTGAATCAGGAACTCGGCGCCCGGGTGCAGCGAGCGCTGCAGCCGGATGTTCTCGGGGTCGATCCCCGCGTGCACATGGCACTCGCCCATCCACACGCGGATGTTCGCGCGGCCGGTGATGCGGCGAACGTGGGCGCCCAGGTACATGTCCGGCAGGAACAGGATCTCCCGGTCGCCCGGGATCGCGTTGATCATGTCCACGGCGTTCCCGGAGGTGCAGCAGTAATCCGATTCCGCCTTCACTTCGGCGCTGGTGTTCACATACGAGACCACGACAGCACCGGGATGCTCCGACTTCCACTGCCGGAGCTGTGCGGCGTTGATGGTATCGGCGAGTGAACATCCCGCAGCGAGGTCGGGAAGCAGCACGGTCTTCGCGGGCGACAGGATCGCCGCGGTCTCGGCCATGAAGTGGACGCCGCAGAAGACGATTACGTCCGCGGAGGTCTTGGCGGCCTCGCGCGAGAGCCCGAGCGAGTCGCCCACGTAGTCGGCGACATCCTGGACCTCGGGTCGTTCGTAGTTGTGCGCGAGCACGACGGCGTTCCGCTCGCGCGCGAGGCGGCGGATGTCCTCGTGCAGGGCCGTGTCGGGCACGGCGCTGGTTGCGGCCATGCTGAATTCTATCGGGGCGAGACCCCCGTTGCCCGTCCCTCCGGGGGCGAATCCTTCGTTATAATTCCGCCAGTCACCCCGGTGCTGTCCCGGCACCCTGCCACTCACTGAAGGTTTGCCATGACCCATTCGGCGTTCCGCGTTGCCGCGCTGACATCCTGCATCGTGTTCGCTGCCGCGTTCGGCGGCGGCGTGACCGCCACGGCGCGCCACACCGAGCTGAAGAAGAGCTCACCGAAGGCGAATGACACGCTGACCGTCGCGCCGAAGGAACTGCAGTTCTGGTTCAGCCAGAAGATTGAGCTTCCGACCAGCAGCGTGCGGCTCTCGGGCCCGGGCGGCGCGGTCGTGGCCACCGGCGCACTGCACGGGCAGGCGACGGCCGACGCACCGGTCGTCGCGGCCGTCACTGGCGCGATGGCGCCGGGCGCGTACACGATCGCGTGGGTCGCGGGCTCCAAGGACGGTCATGCGGTCAAGGGAACAATCGCGTTCGTGCTGAAGGCGGCGCACTGAGCGAACTGCTCGCAGATGCCGGCGGCGCGGGCGCGGTACTGGCCCGCGCTTTGTCTTTCCTGGCGGTGATCGGGGTCGCCGGCGCGAGTGCGCTCTGGTGGTGGGTGGGCGGGCGTCCAAGCGCGTGGACCGAGCCCGCAGTCGAACTGACCGCGCGCGTGTGTGCCGTCGTGGCATTCGCGGCTGCGCTCATCGGTGCCGCGGCGCTGCCGCTCCGGCTGTACCTGCAAGCGGCGGGATTCGCGTTCGAAGGCGACCCGGTATTACCGCTCGTCCCACGCGTTTTCGCCACCACCTGGGGGCGTGCGTTCGCCGTCCAGGTCGCCGCCGTCCTCGTTGCGGTCGTGGGCGCGGCGCTTGCGACGCGCCTGATGCTCTCCCAGTCGCAATCGCCGGCGGGAGCAGGGGCCGTTCGCGCTCACGACATCAGGGCGCGACGTGCCTGGCTGTGGATCGGCGCGGCGGGCGCGGCGCTCGCCGTGACACCGGCGTTCATGGGGCACGCAATCGCCACGGCTTCATCCCCGACACTGGCGATCGTCGCGGACGCCGTGCATGTGGCGGCTTCGAGTGCCTGGACCGGCGGCGTGCTGATCCTTGCACTCGCATGCGCGTCAGTCGCACGTCAACAACCAAGTCAGCCCGGAGGCGACGACACGCGGCTCGCCACTCGCATAGGCGCGCTTGCCGAGCTGATCGGCGGCTTCAAGCCGTTCGCGCTCGGCGCGGCGGCCACGCTGGTGGCCAGTGGTGCAATCAGTTCCTGGCTGCGCCTCGGCGCGCCGGCGGAGTTGTTCGGCTCCGACTACGGGCGAATCCTGCTGGTCAAGATCGCGCTGGTCGCGTGCGCGGCCGCGCTGGGGCGCAAGCACTCGGCCACCGCCGCCACGCAGGTTTCCGGTGGCAAGGTCCGCGACGTCGCCCGCTCCATTGGACTTGAGGTGGCGTTCCTCGTGCTGGTGGTGGCAGCTACTGCGCTGCTGAGCGGATCACCGCCGCCAGGCGAATAGCGCGTTCACCACTCGATGTGGCGCCCGCGCCACTTGCGTTTCTCGCGCGGGAAGTCGTGCCGGAAATGCCCCCCGCGCGATTCCTTGCGCATCAGCGCGGCGTTGGCGATCAACGACGCGGTGCCCACGAGGTTCCGCTCTTCGGTGGCGCCGGCGCTGAGTCGTTTCGCGATCTCGCCGAGTCGCTCGAGTCCCAACCGCAGCCCCTTCGCCGAACGGTCAATGCCCGCGTGTTCCCACATCGTGGCACGGATCTCGTCGGCGGCGACCTGGGCTGCCCCGCGGTCGCGCAGCGCGGGCACACGCCAGTCATCGAGCTTCGGCAGGCGCGGGAGCCGCGGCATCGCCACCATGTCGCGCGCCACGCGCTCGGCGAACACGAGCCCTTCGAGCAGCGAGTTCGACGCGAGCCGGTTCGCACCGTGCACACCCGTGCGGCTCACTTCGCCGCACGCGTAGAGGCGTTCGAGCGATGAGCGACCCGCGAGGTCGGTCACGACCCCGCCCATCATGTAGTGCGCGGCGGGTGTGACCGGGATGCGCTCGCGTCGCGGATCAATGCCGCGATCGAGGCAGAGCCGCAGGATGCCGGGAAAGCGGCGCGCGAACGTGCGCGAGAGCTTTCGCGCGTCGAGCCAGACGCGGGTACCGTGCTGCGTTTCGCGAAAGATCTCCCGGGCCACGATGTCGCGCGGCGCCAGCTCGGCGAGCCGGTGTCGCCGCGTCATGAAGCGCTGCCCGCGATCGTTGACGAGCACGGCTCCCTCGCCGCGGACCGCCTCGGAAATCAGGGAGAGCGGCGTTTCCGGCGTGTCGAGCGCGGTCGGGTGGAACTGCACGAACTCCATGTCCGCGAGCCTCGCCCCCGCGCGATGCGCGATCGCGAATCCGTCGCCGGTCGCCACCTGCGGATTCGTGGTGTAGCGATACACCTGCCCGCATCCGCCGGTGGCGAGGACCGTGGCATCGGCGATGACCTCGACCGCGCGGCCCGCGTGACTCGCGCGCACGCCTATGCAACGGCCGCCCACGACGATCAGGTCGAGGGCGCGCGCAACCTCGAGCACACGGATGGACGCCGTGCTCTGCACGCGCTCGATCAGGGTGCGCGCAACCTCCGCCCCCGTCTGGTCGCCGCGCGCGTGGACGATCCGCTTGCGCGAGTGCGCCGCTTCGCGGGAGAGCTGGAAGCGGCCGGTGCTGTCCGTGTCGAATCGCGCACCGATCGACGCGAGGTCGCGGACCCGCTGCGGCCCCTCGGCCACGAGCACCTCGACGGCCGCGGAGTCGCAGAGCGCTGCGCCGGCGGCCAGCGTATCCTGCCGGTGCAGCTGCGGCGAGTCACCGGCTCCGAGCGCCGCGGCGATCCCGCCCTGGGCGTATGCCGTCGCGCTGTCGAACAGCGAGCGCTTGGTGAGCACGACGACCTCGCCGTGTTCGGACGCCCGCCAAGCGGTATGGAGACCCGCGATGCCGGATCCGATCACCAGGAAACGCGTGCGAATCCTTTCCACGCTAGCGACCCTTCTCGTCGGCTTCCGCCCAGCGGAAGAACAACACGCCGCACCCGATCACGATCGCGAGGAACACGCCGAGTTCCATGATCCCGCCGGCCAGCTGCTGGTCCGCCTTCGGGTGGATCGCGAAGACCGGCGGCGCCAGTTCATAGACGCCGTACATCGGCATCGAGGCCGAGAGCATCACCATGCCGATCACGGTATGGAACAACGTGCCGACGAGGAGATAGAGGATCTTCATCGGGACGCCGAAATGTCGATACTGCGGCACCGGCATGATGACCGGCCACCAGAAGACCAGTGCACCGACGAGCCAGGCGAAGTCCACGAAGAACGCGCCGGCGACCGTCGGCATCAGGTCGTCCACGACGCCGGGGACATGCGTCCCGGCCACGACGATATTGAAGAGGATCGCCGCGAAGATCGGGTGAAACAGCAGGACCGCAGCACTGCCGCGCGATCCCTCGCCTTCCGCCGCAGGCGCGAGCGACGCCAGCCGAGTCTCCGTCCCCGTACGGGAGCCGAGCAGGATGAGCGGCGCGGAGATCATCGTCACGATCAGGAACTGCAGCGCATGCGCCGACGTGAGGTAGCCCGCCGCGATCGGGCCGAGCGGCCAGTCGAGCGAAAGCCAGAGCGACACGATGCCCGCGACGAACATGAGGCGCTCGGCACGCGGCGCGCGGGACCAGCTCCCCGGTCCGGCGACAAACCGCCGGAATACCACCGCGACCAGCGCGACGAACAGCCACACGCCCGGGTAGGCGCGCCACGTCCATGTCCACACCTCACCCGTCGCCGTACACCACCATTGCATGAGAGAGTCCTAGCGCCGCGCGGATCCGCGCAGTGCGGTAGCCGTGTCCACGTCAGTAAAGGCGATCACGTTTCCCTGCGCCCGGATCGCGCCACCGCGCGCGAGGACGACCGTTACCCCGATCGCGCTCCCGCGCGACGGCATCGACCGCTCGGCCGAGCCGGAGACCATCCCGTGCAGGCCACCGGGTGCGAAACGCGTGATACCGGCCGGAACCGGGATGCGGTCGCGCATCGCCATGGACGCCGTGGCAGCGCTGAGTGAGGTCTCGTGCAGCATCGCCGAGCCGAATCCGTCCACCGTCAGGGCGACAATCGTGTCAGGCACCGACGACTCGAGCTCGAAGTACACCGCCGACGGTGCCGCGGCCGCGGCAACCACGTAGGCGCGTGACACGCTCGCCGTTGGCGCTGCGGCTGGGTACTCCTTGAGCAGCCGCGCCAGGTCGCGCGCCCAGTCCGCCTGCCGCGTCCCGAACGGGTACATCGCGTGCGCCGTGTCGTTCGGCGTGAAGAGGACGACCGGCGACGCGTGGCTCACGAAGGTCGCGCCGGTCGAATCCGTCGTGATCATCGCCGGCCCGAAGTTGAACTTCGCGAGGATCGCGTTCACCTCGTCCTGGGTGCCGCGGAGCCCGACGAACGACTTGTCGAATGCGCCGACGTACTGCCGGAGCGCCGCGAGCGAATCGCGGTCGGGATCCACGGAGATGAAGACCACCGCGGTCCGCGCGCGCTCAGTCGGAGTCAGGTTGGCCAGCACCGCCGACAGGTTGGCCAGGTGGATCGGGCAGACATCGGGACAATTCGTGTAGCCAAACTCGACGAACGTGAACTTCCCTGCCGTGCGGGCGGCGAAGTCATACGGCGCGCCGTCCGTGGCCATGAGCGTGAACGACGGCCGCGGGATCACGATCGGAACCGCGCCGGACGAGTCGCCGAGCGCGCCATCGGCGCCGGTGGCGCAGCCGAGTGCCAGAAGCGACACAACCGCCGCCAACGATGCGGCCCTTGCGGTGGCGACGGGTCGGCCGGTGCGCTGGTGCATGCGCGGAATTTACCCGATGCTTGCCCCGGCGAGCGCCGCGAGCGAATCTACTGCGCCCATGCGGAAACTCCTCGGCCTGCTTGGCGGGCTCCTGGCGGTGCACATCGCCCTGTCGTTCGTGCGGCCAAGTGGCGCCGCCGTGGCGGCGACGGGCGGAGGCCTGGACATCGGCGTCGTGTTCGACCTTGGCGGGCGAGGCGACAAGTCGTTCAACGACGGTGCGTACGCCGGCGCGGAACGCGCGATGCGCGACCTGGGCGCGCGCATCCGGTTCGTGGAGCCCGGAGAAGGCTCGGACCGCGAGGCCGGGCTTCGGATGCTCGCCGCCGAGGGCATGAAACTCGTCATCGGCGTCGGGTTCATCTTCACGGACGACCTGACCCAGCTGGCGCGTGAATACCCGAATGTGGCATTTGCCGGCGTGGACTTCGCCGTCTCCGTGGACAGCGCCGGAAATCCGGTGCCGCCACCGGCGAACCTGGCCGCGCTCAAGTTCCGTGAGGAGCAGGGTTCGTTCCTGGTCGGTGCGCTCGCCGCGCTGGTGGGCAACTCCAAGAAGCTCGGGTTCGTCGGCGGCATGGATTCGCCGCTGATCCATAAGTTCGAGGCGGGCTACCGCGCAGGGGCGATGGCCGTGTGCGGCGATTGCGAAGTCATCGCGCAATACGCCGGCGTGACGCCGGAAGCGTTCCGCAATCCGGGCAAGGGCAAGGAGCTCGCGCTCTCGCAGTACCAGCAGGGCGTCAACGTGATCTATCACGCGTCGGGCTCCACCGGGCTCGGCGTATTCGAGGCGGCGCGCACGCTCGGCAAGCTGGGGATCGGCGTGGACGCCGATCAGTACAACGAGGCGCCGGGTTTCGTCCTCACGTCCATGGTGAAGGGTGTGGACAATGCCGTTTACGATGCGATCGCCCGGGTGAAGGACGGGCGGTTCGCCGGCGGGATCTTCCAGTTCGGGCTCGCCGAAAACGGCGTTGGATACGTCTATGATGACAACAACCGGGCCCTGATTCCCGATGCGATCCGCGCGCGGCTCGAGGCGCTCAAGGCGGAGATCGTCGCGGGCCGCATCCAGGTGCCGGCCACCCGATGACCGCCGCCACGACGGGCACCGGCGACCTCGCCATCCGCATTCGCGCGGTGGACAAGTGGTTTGGCGCGGTGCACGCCAATCGTGCCGCTGACCTCGAGGTCGTGCGCAACGAAATCAACGCGCTCGTGGGCGAGAACGGCGCGGGCAAGTCCACACTCATGAAGATCGTGAGCGGCCTGCAGCCGCCGGATCGCGGCACGATCGAAGTGAACGGTCGCGATGTCACCGGCTGGTCCACGGCGGAAGCGATCCGCGCGGGCGTGGGCATGGTCCACCAGCACTTCATGCTGGTCCCGACGCTCAGCGTGGCCGAGAACGTCGTGCTCGGCCGCGAGCCCGGCGGACGCGCCATGTTCGACCGCGCGCAGGCGATCCGCGATGTCGAGTCGCTGGTCGCCAGCAGCGGGCTCGCGGTTGACGCGAACCGCCTGGTCGCCGACCTCTCGGTCGGGGAGGCGCAGCGAGTCGAGATCCTCAAGACGCTCTACCGCGGTGCGCGAATCCTGCTGCTGGACGAACCCACGGCCGTGCTGTCGCCGCCCGAGGTGGCGGATCTCTGGCGCGTGCTGCGTCGCGTGCGGGATCAGGGCACGACGATCGTGTTGATCACGCACAAGCTCGACGAGATCATGGCGGTGACTGACCGCATCACCGTGATGCGGCAGGGCGCGACGGTCGCACGCATGGTCACGAAGGAATCCACGCCCGAGGGTGTCGCACGGGCCATGGTCGGGCGCGATGTTAGCCTCGCGGTGCAGTCGAGCGCAGCGCAGGTATCCGCCGATACCGCGCCCGCACTCGAGATCCGGAACCTGACCGTGCGCGGCGCGCGCGTAGCGCGCGCCGTCAACGAGGTATCGCTTGCCGTTCGTCCGGGCGAGATCCTCGGCATCGCCGGCGTCGAGGGGAACGGACAGTCTGAACTCCTCGATGCAATCGTCGGGTTTCGCGCGGCCGAGGGCGGGAGCCTGCGGCTGGGCGGCGCCGACTTGACGCGCGCCAGCGTGCGCGCACGCGCCGATGCCGGCCTCGCGCACATCCCGGAAGATCGGCACCACCGCGGCCTCATCCTCGACTACTCGATCGCCGAGAACCTGATCCTCGGGTTGCAGCACCGCTTCTCGACCGGCGCGCAGCTCGACCGGGCGAAGATCCGCGCGAACGCGGAGCAGCAGGTCCGCGCGTTCGATATCCGGCCGACGGACCCTGCCCTCGCCGTACGTGGCCTTTCGGGCGGCAACCAGCAGAAGGTGGTCATCGCGCGCGAGTTGTCGCGCGAGTTCTCGGTACTCGTCGCCGCCCAGCCGACGCGTGGGGTGGACGTCGGCGCCATCGAGTTCATCCATGACGCGCTCCGGAAGGCGCGGAACGCCGGCAAGGCGATCCTCCTCGTCTCCGCCGAGCTGCGTGAGATCCTGACGCTCTCGGATCGCATCGCCGTGATGTACGGCGGGCGGATCGTCACCGAGTTTGCGCGAGCCGATGCGACCGAAGAGGTGCTCGGACCGTTCATGACCGGCGCTCGCCGTGACGGGGCAGCGGCATGACGCCGGAACGTCGCACCGCACTCGAGGAGGCCCTGCTGCCGCCGCTGGTCGCGCTGGCGGTTGCGCTGGTCGCCGGCGACCTCCTCATCCTGACCTACGGCGAAGCACCGGGCGCGGTCTGGCGGTTGATGCTCGAGGGCACCTGGGGCAACGCGTACGGGATCGGGCAGGTGTTGTACAAGGCGACGGCGCTCGCGTTCACCGGATTGGCGGTGGCACTCACGCTGCGCGTGGGGCTGTTCAACATCGGCGCGGAAGGACAGCTCGCGGCGGGCGGGTTTGCGGCCGGATTGGTCGGGCTCGCGCTGCCCGCCGGCACCCCGATGCTGCTCGCCGTCGCGCTCTGCGTTGCTGGCGCGGCGGTGGCCGGTGGCATCACCGGCGCGGTCCCGGGCGTCCTGCGCGCGAAGTTCGGGGCGCACGAAGTCATCGTGACGATCATGATGAACTTCATCGTGCTCGCCGTGCTCAACTACATCGTGTCGGCGCACCTGCACGTGCCCGAGACTCTGCACACGCCGTCGATCAACGCGGGCGCCGTCCCGCGACTCGCCGATTCGATCGCGGCGTTCCACGGGTCGGCCGCGAATTGGACGGTGCTGATCGCCGGCGCGACGATCGGCGCCGTCGCGTGGTTCCTGTTCCGCACCCGTGCGGGCTTCGAATGGCGGGCGGTTGGCCTGCAACCCGGAGCCGCGGAGTACGGCGGCGTGCAGGTCGGGCGCGTCTGGCGCAACGCGATGATCCTCTCCGGCGCGATCGCCGGGATCGGCGGCGTGAACTTCGTGCTCGGGTACAAGGGCTACTACGAAGACGGCTTCGCCGGCGGCGCGGGCTTCCTCGGGATCGCCGTGGCACTGGTGGGGCGCAACCATCCGCTCGGCGTGGCGATCGCGGCGCTGTTCTTCGCGACACTCTCTCAGGGCGGCCTCGCGATCAACGCGATGGTTCCCAAGCAGATGGTCGAAGTGCTGCAGGGGATCGTGATCCTCGCCGTGGCCGCGAGCGTGCCTGAGGTTCGCGCCTTGGTACGCGCCGCGGCCGGCAAGCGGCGGGCGGCGGAGGCGTCATGACCCTCCTGCTCTTCCTCTCCCAGGCGATCCGCATCGCCGTGCCGTACCTCTTCGCGGCGGGCGGCGGCGTGCTGGCGGAACGCGCGGGCATCGTCAGCCTTTCGCTCGAGGGCTACATGCTCGGCGGTGCGTTCGGCGCTGCGATCGGCGCCCACGTCACCGGCAGCGCCTGGGCGGGACTCGCGGCCGGCGTCGCATGCGGTGCGCTGCTCGGTTCCCTGCACGCCCTGTGCACCATTCGCTTCCGCGCGGACCAGATCGTCACGGGCGTGGCGATCAACCTGTTTGTCGTCGGGATCACGCGCTTCTTCCTGCAGCTGGCGTTCGACTCGAGCTCGAACTCGCCCCGCGTCGCGGGATTCGGCGGCGAAGGCGCGGGCGCATGGGCGCTCGCGGCCAATCCGCTGGTCTGGCTCGGCATCCTGACGATGCCCGTGCTCGGTGTCGTGATCTACCGGACGACGTTTGGTCTCCGGGCGCGCGCGGTCGGCGAGCATCCGGCGGCGGCCGAGAGCCTGGGCATCCGCGTGAGCGCCGTGCGCTATGCCGCCGTGATCGGGTCAGGCGCGTTGGCATCGCTCGGTGGCGTGTACCTGACGCTCGATCAACACCAGTTCACGGACTCGATGACCGCCGGCCGCGGGTTCATCGCGCTGGCCGCAGTGATCTTCGGGCGCTGGGACCCCAAGCGCGCCGGTATCGCGTGCCTGCTGTTCGCCGCCGCTGAGACGCTGCAAATCCAGCTGCAGGGCGCGCAGCTGATTCCGTCACAGTTCGTCGCGATGATCCCGTACGTCCTCACGATCGTCGCCGTCGCGGGAGTCGTGGGCAGGAGTACGCCGCCCGCCGCGCTCGGCCGCGCAGCCGACTAAACTCCCAGTCTCTTCCGCAAGAGGTCGGCGTAGTGGGTCGGTTGGTCGTGCTGATGGTCACCGCGTTCGTGGACATGATGGGCAACCTCATCGTGTTCCCGCTGGTGCCGTTCTATGCCCAGCGCGTCCTGGGGCACGGCCCGCTCTGGACATTCCTCGATTCGATCGGACTCGGCGGCGAAGGTGCCGTCGTGTCGCTCATGGTGATGATGTTCTCCGTCACCCAGCTCGTGAGCTCGCCGTACTGGGGACGGTTTTCGGATCGGGTCGGGCGCCGGCCCACCCTGATGATCGCCTTGGCGAGTTCGGCCGCTGCGTTCGTCGTGTTCGCATTCTCCACGTCGCTCGAGCTGTTGTTCCTCTGCCGGATCGTGCAGGGCGCGGGGGGCGGCACCGTGGGCGTGATCCAGGCCTACGTTGCCGATGCGACGAAGCCCGAGGACCGAGCCAAGGCGCTCGGCTGGTTGTCCGCCGCGACGAACGCCGGCGTCGCGATCGGCCCCGCGATCGGCGCCTGGGCGATGAGTATGGGCGCCAAGGGGCCCGGATTGGTTGCAGCCGTGATCACGGCGATCAACATGGCGTTCGCGTGGCGATACCTGGTCGAATCGAACGAGTTCGCGGGCAAGCACGTCAACGACCGCCCCAAGGTGCAAAAGCCGCGCGATGCGGTGCAACGCGTCGTGAGCCACAGCGGTGAGTCGGCCTCGCGCCTGATCTGGATCTACGGCATCACGATGGGGTCGTTTCAGGGCATGACGACGATCCTTGCGCTGTTCCTCGCGTGGAAGTTCGGCGTGACCGAGAAGACGATCGGCTACTTCTTCGCGTATGTGGGGATCATCTCGTTCGTCACGCGAGCGGTCTTCCTCGGCAAGCTCGTGGACACGTTCGGGGAACCCAAGCTGTCGCGCATCGGGATGGTCTTCCTCGCGGCCGGTCTCGCCGGCATGGCGATCGCGCCGAACGTGCCGCTGCTCGCCGTCGCGGTGGCATTCGTACCGCTCGGCGCCGCGTTCACGTTCCCGTGCGTGACGGGCCTCCTGTCGCGAGTGGTGCCAGCGCATGAGCGCGGCCTGTACATGGGCGTGCAACAGACGTTCGGGGGCGTTGGCCGCGTGCTCGGTCCACTCTACGCCGGCTTCGCGTACGATCACCTGGGCCGTGGTGTGCCGTTCTACACCGGCGCGCTGATCGTGCTGGCGACGATTTCCTTGACCGTCGGAATCGAGAAGAACATCCCGCCGCGTCAGCCGAAGCCGGCCGCGGCGTAGCGATCAGCGGCTGGCGTTCCGCTCACGAAACTCGGCGATCGCCTTGCGGGTGTGCTCGGACAGGACGAGCGAGCCGCTCATCGCTGCCCGTTCGTCGAGCAGCTGCTCCCAGCCTTCGGTACCGCGAGTCAGGACCCGCTTGATGCCCGAAGTCGCGTCCGGGTTCGCCGCGGCAAGTGCCTGGAGCATCGCATGGAACGCCGCGTCGAGGGCGGCGACATCCGGGTGCACCTGCGCGTAGAGGTCGCGGGCCAGCGCCCAGTCCGCACTCCGCCACTCGACATCCAGCGCCATCGCCGCGTACGCCCCTGGACCGATGCGCCGTTCGATCGCCGGACCGACGACGAACGGACCGATCCCTACGGCGAGCTCGCTCAGCCGGAGTTGCGCTTTCTGCGTGGCGATCGCGTAGTCCGACGCCGCCACGATTCCGATCCCGCCGCCGGCCACCCGCCCGTGAACGCGCGTCACGACCGGCACGCGCGAACGCACGATTGCGAGCGTCACGCGGGCAAAGCCCAGGAAGAACTCCTTTCCGGTCGCCGCGTCATTGATCGCGACGAGTTCGTCGAACGAGGCGCCGGCGCAATACGGGCCCTCGCCTCCGCTCCTGAGCCCGATCACGCGAACCGCCGGGTTCGCCGCGGTTTCGGCGATCGTGGTCGCGAGGAGCCGGAGCAGCGCGCCCGGGAGCGAGTTCCCCTTGGGGTGGAAGAACTCGACAAGACCGATGCCGTCGGCGACGGTGCTCGTCACCGTTCCATCGGTTGCTCTGACGTCTGGTTGGCTCATGGGCGGCGCGGCATGCGAAAGGGTGCGATGGTATTTTACCGACATGCCCTACGAGATTCACGAAAAGAAGGGATCTCAGCCGAAGGACAAGGCCCCCGCGCCGGCCGAGGACCCGAAGCGTCTCGCCGAGTTTGAGGCGCGGATCGCGCGCGACGAGACCATCGAGCCCAAGGACTGGATGCCGGAGCGGTACCGCCGGCAGCTGGTCCGGATGATGTCGCAGCACGCGCACAGCGAAGTCGTGGGCATGCTCCCGGAAGGCAACTGGATCACGCGGGCTCCCACGCTCCGCCGGAAGATGGGCCTCCTTGCCAAGGTGCAGGACGAGGCCGGCCACGGGCTCTACATCTACTGCGGCACCGAGACGTTGGGCGTGGACCGCCACGACCTCATCGTCCAGCTGCTGAACGGCACGGCGAAGTACTCGAGCATCTTCAACTACCCGACGCTGAGCTGGGCGGATATCGGCACGATCGGCTGGCTCGTGGACGGGGCGGCGATCGTGAACCAGACGATGCTCGCCAAGGCCAGCTACGGTCCGTACGCGCGCGCGATGGTGCGTATCTGCAAGGAAGAGAACTTCCACAAGCGCCAGGGCTATGAGATCGTGGCCACGCTTGCGCGCGGAACTCCTGCGCAGAAGGCGATGGCCCAGGACTCAGTCAACCGCTGGTGGTGGCCTTCCCTGATGATGTTCGGTCCGCACGACAAGGACTCCCCCAACTCGGGCGACCTCTCGAAGTGGGGCATCAAGCGGAAGAGCAACGACGAGCTGCGCCAGCGCTTCGTGAACCTCACGGTTGCCCAGGCGAAGGCCATTGACCTGACGCTCCCGGACCCGGAACTGCGCTTCAACGAGACGACGAAGGACTGGGACTTCGGCGCGATTGACTGGGACGAGTTCTGGCGCGTGGTCGGCGGCGACGGGCCTTGCAACCGCGAGCGGCTTGCGGCGCGGCGCAAGGCACACGATGACGGTGCGTGGGTGCGGGCCGCAGCCGAGGCCCACGCCGCGAAGCACGCGGCGCACCGTGGCGCACCCAGCGGCGCGGCCGCCTAGCAAGCGCGGCACGACGAGACCGAAACCCGAGGCAAGCAACATGGCAACGACCGGCGACACGGCGCATCCGCTCTGGGAGGTGTTCACGCAACCGCCGGGCGGCGGGCCACACGAACACGCGGGCAGCGTTCATGCGCCCGACGCCGAGCTGGCGCTGCAGAACGCGCGGGACGTGTACACGAGGCGCGGCGAAGCCGTGAGTCTCTGGGTGGTCCCCTCGGGCGCGATCGTCGCCTCCACACCCGAGGACATGGGACCGTTCTTCGACCCGGGGAATGACAAGGCCTACCGGCATCCCCAGTTCTACAAGGTGTCCCAGGGCGTGAGGGTCTTCTGAGCACCGGGTTCCTGGAGTACCTGCTTCGCGTCGGCGATGATCGGCTCGTCCTCGGTCATCGGCTGAGCGAATGGTGCGGGCACGGCCCGATCCTCGAGGAAGACATCGCGATGACGAACATCGCGCTCGACCTCGTCGGGCAGGCCACGCTGGTGCTCAAGCGCGCCGGTGAAGTCGAGGGGACCGGACGCAGTGAAGATGCACTCGCCTTCCTCCGCGACGCCCGGGAGTACCGCAACGCATTGATGCTCGAACTGCCGAACGGCGACTTCGGATTCACCATGATCCGACAGTACCTGTTCAGCGTGTTCGCGATGCACCAGTGGGACGCGCTCTCACGGGTGGGCGACGCCGACCTCGCCGGCATCGCGGCGAAAGCGCTGAAGGAGTCGCGCTATCACGTGCGGCACGCCGGCGAATGGGTCGTGCGGCTTGGCGACGGCACGGACGAAAGCCATGCGCGCGCGCAGGATGCGCTCGACTCCCTCTGGCCCTACACGGGCGAGCTGTTCATGTCCGACAGTGTCGAACAGGCCCTCGCGGCCGACGGTCTCGCAGTGGACTGCTCGACGCTCAAGGCGGCATGGGATGCCGACGTGAACGAACTGCTGGCGCCTGCGACGCTTCGGCGCCCGGCCGACGCCTACATGCAGCGCGGTGGGCGCAGCGGACTCCACACCGAGCACCTCGGCCATATGCTCGCCGAGATGCAGGTGCTGCAGCGCACGCATCCGCGCGCCGAGTGGTAACCAACACCGGCGACCGACGACCGATCACCCACGTCTCGTTGTTGTCGTGATGCCAGCTACCCGCGCGTCGGTCTACACCGCCCTCGACTCCGTGAAGGACCCCGAGATCCCCACCCTCTCGGTCGTCGAGCTTGGAATCGTGCGCGATGTCGAGATCGAGGGCGACGCCGTGACGGTCGTCATCACGCCGACCTACAGCGGCTGCCCGGCGATGCGCGTCATCGAGGACGACATCACGGCAGCGCTCAACGCGAGCGGTGTGGCGGAAGTGCGCATCAAGACCGTCTATTCGCCCGCGTGGACGACCGATTGGATCGGGCAGGCCGCACGGGAGAAGCTGATCGAGGCCGGCATCGCACCGCCGCAACACTCCGGCGCGCATCACCCGGTTCAACTCAAGCGACGCGAACCGGTGCTTTGCCCGTTTTGCGGGTCACCCAATACGTCGCTGCGAAGCGCGTTCGGCTCGACGGGGTGCAAGGCGCTGCATTTCTGCAACGCCTGCACGCAGCCGTTCGACGAGTTCAAGTCGATCTGAGCGCGGGGCGCGCTGGACGCCGGTTCCAAGGAGGTTGTTCGCGGGAGCGCGAACACCGGCGCCCAAGTCGCTGAACCACGTGAGCAGTGTTCCGGTCGCCCCGAATCCGGCGAGGAAGAACAGCAGGTTCCGCGGACGGAAGAAACCGAGGAGAATGTCCCCGGTACGCGCGTGGACGAGGTCATGGCCCCCGCCAAGCCTTCCCTGCGGCAAGGCGTGAAGCGCCCGACTACGCCGTCAGGACAGCCTCTATCCGCTCCGCGATCTGCTCCACACCGGGCATCAGCGCGGCGAGCAAGTCCTCGTGGTACGCCACCGGAACGTCCTTCGGCGCCAAGCGCTCGACCGGCGCGTCGAGGCGCCAGAACGCCTCCTGCGCCAGGGTCGCCGCGATCTCCGCGCCAAAGCCGGCCGTCAGGTTGTCCTCGTGGACGATCAGGCAGCGGCCGGTCCTGCCCACCGACGCGAGCACGCACTCACGATCCCACGGCGCCACCGTTCGGAGATCGATCAGTTCCACGCGATCGCCAAAGCGCGCCGCGGCCTCGCGGCAGCGGTGCACCATCGCGCCCCACGTCACCACGGTGATATCGGTGCCGGCGCGCAGCACGTTCGCGCGGCCGAAGGGCAACACATAGTCGTCGCCGGGATAGCGCGCGCTTCCCTCGCCCGTCATCAGCAGCAAGCGATGCTCGAAGAAGATCGTCGGGTTGGCCCCGCGCATCGCCGCGCGCAGCAGGCCCACGGCGTCCGCCGAGTTCGACGGCATCGCCACCTGCCAGCCGTAGGCGTGCACGAAACGCACTTCGTCCGACAGCGAATGCCACGGGTCACCCACATCCTTGCCATACCCGCCGGGCATACGCACGACGATCGGCGCGGCGAACCGGTTCTTGGTGCGCCACCGCATCGTGCCGCAGTTGTTCAGCTGTTCCGCCGCAGGGTCGGCGTACTTCCGGAACTGGATCTCGGCGACCGGCATGAGCCCGGCGATCGCCATGCCCACGGCGCGGCCGATGATACCCTCCTCGGAGAGCGACGTGTCGAAGACGCGCGATTCGCCGAACTTCCGTTGCAGTCCTTCCGTCACGAGGTGGACGCCGCCCTTCCGCCCGACGTCCTCGCCGAAGACGAGGCACTTCGGATTGACCTCGAGCTCGCGGGCCAGTGTGCGGCGCACCGCTTCGGCAAACCGGAGCATGTCGCCGCCGTCGGCCGGCGTGTCACTTCCGCCGAGCGCGTTGCGCTCTGCGCGGCGAAGCCCGCCGTACGCCTCCGGTACGCCCGGCGACTCATCGGCGTGCACGAACTGCGCGACGCTATCCGCCGTGGGCCCCGGCCGCGCCCGCGCCGCCGCCAACGCGACACCGACATCGCGCTCGACTTCACGCTCCAGGTCGGCCCACTCGGACTCCGAGAGCATGGCCGGCACCAGGTGCCGCCGCAGTTTCGGCAGCGGGTCACGACGGGCATCGGCTTCGATTTCCGCATCGGACCGATAGCCGCGCTGGTTGTCCGGTCCGGAATGACTGCACATGCGCGGCACCGTGAGCCGCACAAGCGCCGGGCCACCGCCGCCACGCACATGCTGCACGCACTCGGCGAGCAGCTTCGCGCTCTCGCCGACGTTCGTGCCATCGCCGCTGCGCACGAGCAGGTTGCCGAACGAGGCGAGGTTCCTGGTGATGTCGCCGCCGGGCGTCTGCAGCTCGCCGCGCACGGAAATGCCCAGCCCGTTGTCCTCGACGTAGAACAGCAACGGCAACTTGAGCGTGGTCGCCATCGTCAGCGAGGACCAGAACCCGTTCGTGGCCACGGACCCGTCGCCGCCGAGCACCACGCCGATCGCGCCGTCGTAGCTGGCGTCACCAAGCACGTCGCGGTGGTAGAGAATGGACTGGGCCCAGCCGGCACCCGGCGTGTACTGGGAACCCACATCGCCACTCATGGGGAGGACGACCGGGCCGTCGGGATTCGGCAGGTTGCAGACCACGCCGATGTCTCGCCCGTCGCTGAACCCACCCGAGCGCCCGAGCGGGCTCGCCAGCGCCTCCTCAATGGAAAGGCCAAGCGACAGCATCAGCGGACGGCTGCGGTAGTAGGCGCTCGCCGCGTCGTGGCGGTGGGTGATCAGCGACCCGAGTATGGCCTGCGCCACCTCATGCCCGCGCGCCGAGAACTGGTAGAGGATCAGGTGCTCGCGCGGTACGCTCGCGCGATTCTTGTTCGTCGCCTCTTCGACGTCGTCGAGTGCGCGGGAGATCAGCGCGGTACGCGCGATCTCCCGCCAGCGAAACGGGGGGTCCGCCGCGGGGGCGGCGGCCTGGCGCTTCTTCGACGTGGCGGGGGCGGGCATCCCGTGAAAAATGCCCGGATGGCGGAGTGCGCGCGAGGCCGATGCAACCCTTCGCCCCATCGTCAGCATCCAATCCGTACCCCCCTATGCCTCCACGCCGATTTTCGCCGGGTGACTGCGCCAGCCGCGCACTGTTGAGGCATGGGTCATGCCGGGCGTCCGCGTACACCGAAGGCGGCATGCCGTGACCCCGGTCGAAGCCCTGCGCACCACGAGCGAGTCCGACCGTCACGACGTCGCACTCGTGGTGCAACGCGGAGACGAGGCGGCCTTTCGCTCACTCTACGGTCGCCACTCACCTGCGCTCTACGCCTTTGCACTCCGGCTCATGGGAGGCAACGCTCCGGAAGCCGATGACGTTATGCAGGATGCATGGCTGCGCGCGGTGCGGTCCCTGGGGTCGTTCGCATGGCGTTCATCGCTCCGCACGTGGCTGTCCACGATCGTGCTCAACTGCTGACGCGAGCGCTGGCGGGAACGGCAGTCCGATGAAGCACCGAACGAAGACATCCCGGCGCTCGCCGGTGACCTGCACCTCTCGGTTGATCTCGAGGCGGCCGTCGCCGCGTTGCCTCCGGGGTACCGAGCCGTGCTCGTGCTGCACGATATCGAAGGCTACACCCATGATGAGATTGGCGACCGGCTGGGTATTGAGTCCGGGACGTCCAAGAGCCAGCTCTTCCATGCCCGCCGCGCGGTTCGCGCGTTCCTGGGCGGGCGGACGGGCGTGAAACCGAAGGGAGCGACCGCATGACGCAACAAGACGATGACCTGATCGCCGGCTGGCTGCGGCGCCTTCCGCGCGAAATCGATCCACCGCCGGCTGTGGCCGATTCGACGATTCACGCGCTGCGGCAGGAGGGCCTGCTGCGTTCGCGTTGGCGCGGGACGCTGAGCGTTGCCTCGTGGGCCCTTGCGGCCGGTGTCGGAGCGATCGCATTCGTCGCCGGTTCGTATTCCGCGAGCCGATTCCTCGCACCGGGTAAACCGGTTGCGGCCATGAACGCCCCTTCGGGGACCACCGCGACTTCGGATACGATCGTTGGCGCGAACGCAGCTCCGCTCGCGACGTACGCCCTCATGCTCTACGGCGGCGAAGAGCCGGCGGACTCGATTGGCGAGGTCGCGCGATCCGCAGAGTACAGCCGCTGGGCCTCCCGCGATCATGGTCCCGATGCCGCCGTAGTCGGAGGTGAGGCGCTCGGGCTGGCCGAGGCCTCGATCGCGCGCTACGCCACCGCTTCGAGCGGCGAGGTCGAAGTCGAGGAAAAGCTGGGCGAGGCGACCCAGCTCGTCGGGTACTTCCTGGTCTTTGCGCGCTCGCGCGAGGCGGCGCTCCGCCTCGCGCGAGATTGTCCGCACCTCAAGTACGGCGGACGCGTGGTGGTCCGCCGCATCCTGCAGAACTAGGGGCTACTTCTTCGCCCCGAACTTTACCGCCCGCGCCTCAGCGCCCGCCCCGGCTTCGCACCGGTGTGCTTCCCGTCCGCGAGCACCTGCGTACCGTTGACCCACACGTGCTGCACGCCGCGCGAAACCTGGTGCGGCTTTTCCGGCGTGGCGAGGTCAATGATCGTCTTCTCGTCCCACGCGGCGATGTCGGCGTAGGCGCCGGGCCTCAGCCAGCCGCGATCAGAAATCCCGAGTCGCGTCGCCACCGCGGATGTCATCTTCCGCACCGCATCTTCGACAGTGAGCAGGCGCTGCTCACGGACGTAGCGCCCAAGGATGCGCGGATACGTGCCGTACGCACGCGGGTGCACCAAGCCTGTCGCGCTGTCGGGATCCACGCCGCCGGCATCCGTGCCGATCACCACCCACGGCCAGCGAATCTGCGCCTGCACGTTTTCTTCGCTCATCGTGAAGTTGATCTTCAAGAGATCGCGATTCTCCGTGAGGATCAGGTCCACGATCGTTTCCGCCCACGGCTTCCCCATCTCAGTCGCGATCTCCGAGACTCGCTTCCCCTCGAACTTCTTGAGCTCGGGCTTCCGGAAGTCCGCCACCATGTATGCGCCGGGCCCTTCGTACTGACAGAGCGGCGCACCCTGCGGATCCGTCATGTCCTTCACGATCCGCGCGCGCGTCGCCGCGTCCCGGAGATTGTCGAAGAGCTTGCCATTCTCGCTCGCCCAGTCGGGGAAACACTCGCCAAGGTTGTTCCCTGAGAACGGGTACGGGTACATCGTGCCTGCCACATCGAGGCCGCTGCGCCGCGCGGAATCGATCTTGGCCATCATGGCGGCGGATTTCCCCCAGTTGCGCTTGTTCGACGCCTTCAGGTGGTAGATGTCCACCGCCACGCCGCCCTCGCGCCCGATCCTGAACGCCTCGTCCATGGCTTCGAAGAGCGAATCGTCCTCCGAGCGCATGTGCGTGATGTACGAACCACTGTACGGTGCCATCGCCTTCGCCATTGCGACCAACTCCGCGGTGCCGGCGTACGAGCCCGGCGGGTAGATCAACGCACTCGAAATCCCGAACGCGCCGTCTTCCATCGCATTCCGCACCACGGTCCGCATCTCATCGAGCTGCGCCGCATTCGCGGCACCGGGGCGCTGCCCCATGACGTACGTCCGGACGGTCGTCGCGCCGAGGTACGAACCGACGTTCACGGAGTTACGGTTCGCCTCGATCGCGCGAAGCCACGTATCGAAGCCGCGTGCGCCGCGAAACGTCCGCTGCAGCTCCGCCCGCCGCGCAGGCATGCGTTCGATATCCTCGAGGACCTCGAGGTTCTCGTTCGAGGGCGCCGGCGTCGTCGCCTCACCGAGGAGTTCGGACGTCACGCCCTGCGTGACCTTGCTGACCACGCGCCCATCCCGCCAGAGCACCGCTTCCCACGAGTGGGCCTGGATGTCAATGAACCCGGGTGACACCACGAGCCCCGTCGCGTCCACTCGGCGCTTGGCGTTTGCGTTGCGCAGCGTGCCCGAAGGAACCACGGCCGCGATACGATCGCCGACGATCCCGACATCGCCGTAGTACCACGGATTGCCGGACCCGTCCACGATCTTCCCGTTCGCGATCACGAGGTCATAGCTCGCGCGACCGGCGTTGGGGCTGGGCGGACCGCCGGGCGATGTGGCCCGCGAACACGCCGCTGCCAACGAAAGCGCAACAGCGAGTCCCGCACGCATCATGTTGTACCGTAAGGAGTTAGGCATACCGGATAATCTGGCTCCGGGACGTCCCGAAAGGCCAGTCGGTATCTTTCCCGGGTGTCGAATACGCTCCTGAAGGAAATCCGCGACGGAGTGCTGGTACTCACGCTGAACCGGCCCGACGTCCTCAACAGTTTCAACGCCGAACTGGCCCGTGCGCTGCAAACTGCGCTGGGCGATGCGGCTGGTGATGCTGCAATCCGCGCCGTGTTGCTCACGGGTTCGGGCCGCGGATTCTGCGCGGGTCAGGATCTCGCCGAGGCGATGCCGAAAGACGGTGCCATGCCCGACCTCGGCGACTTCGTTCGCACGACCTGGAACCCCATCATCCGCGCGATTCGCACGCTGGAGAAACCGGTGATCTGCGCCGTGAACGGCACGGCGGCCGGCGCGGGCGCAAACGTCGCCTTCGCGTGTGACATCGTATTCGCGGCGGCAGGCGTGAACTTCATCCAGTCGTTCTCAAAGATCGGCGTCATCCCGGACTCGGGCGGCACGTTCATCCTGCCCAGGATCGTCGGGCTGCACCGCGCGGCGGCGCTCACGATGCTGGCCGAAAAACTCCCGGCGCAAACGGCGATGGAGTGGGGCCTCGTGTACAAGGTGTGTGAGGCCAATGCGCTGTTCGACGATGCCTTTGCGTGCGCCAGGCACCTCGCCACGCAACCGACGCGCGCGCTCGGCCTGATCAAGCGCGGGTTCAACCAGTCGCTCGGCATCGCGCTCGACGCGGCGCTCGACAGCGAAGAGGAGCTGCAGCGCGAAGCCGGCCGGTCTCACGACTACGCCGAGGGTGTCCGCGCATTCCTCGAGAAACGACCGCCGAGGTTTACCGGCCAATGACCGACCCGATGGACATAACGACAGGAAGCTGGGCGATGATCGACGCGCCCGCGGCGAACCTGCGCGTCGGCGTGGTCGGCGCGGGCGCGATGGGTTCGGGGATCGCGCAGGTGGCGGCCGCCGCAGGCCACCCGGTGATGCTCGCCGACGCCAAGGCGGGCGCCGCGCGTCGTGCCCACGAGGGAATCCGCACCGGGCTCGACAAGCTCGTCGAGAAAGGCAAGCTCGACGCGGTGAAACGCTCGCAGGTCCTCGCGCGGATTGACGTGCTCGACGAAGCGCTCGGCGTGGACATGTCGCCGTTCCGCGAATGCGGGCTGGTGATCGAGGCGATCCACGAGGATCTCGTGGCCAAGCAGGCACTGTTCGCCGGACTCGCTGCCGTCGTTGCGGCCGACGCCGTGCTCGCGACCAACACGTCATCGTTGAGCGTGGCGTCAATCGCGAGCGGATGTGTGCGACCGGAGCGCGTGATCGGGATCCACTTCTTCAATCCCGCTCCCGTCCTGCCGTTGGTGGAAATCGTGCCGTGGCTCGGGACGGCCGCCGCGGTCACGACTGCCACGCGCGCGCTGGTGGACTCCTGGCGGAAGACCACCGTGGTCGCGGCGGACACGCCGGGTTTCATCGTCAATCGGGTGGCGCGCCCGTATTACAGCGAGGCGCTGCGCATTCACGACGAGCGCATCGCGGCGCCGGAGACCATTGACTGGGCGATGAAGGAGCTCGGCGGATTCAAGATGGGCCCGTTCGAACTCATGGATTTCATCGGTCACGACGTGAACTTCACGGTGACCCGGACGATGTACGAGAGTTCGTTCTGGGAGCCGCGCTACAAGCCATCGGTCACGCAGAAGCGCTTGCTGGACGCCGGGTTCCTCGGCCGGAAGTCGGGGCGCGGCTTCTACCGGTACGACGGTGCGGCGATGCCCGAGCCGGTGAAGGATCCCGCACTTGGCACGCAGGTCTTCGAGCGCGTGCTCGTGATGCTCATCAACGAGGCGGCCGAAGCCGTGCTCTACGGCGTTGGCGCGCCCGCGGACATTGACGTCGCCATGCAGAAAGGCGTGAACTATCCAAAGGGACTGCTCGCCTGGTCGGATGCCCTTGGCGCAAAATGGTCTGTGGAACGACTCGACGCGCTGCAGGCTGACTACGGCGAGGACCGATACCGCGCGAGCGCGCTGCTTCGGCGGATGGCGCGCACCAATGGGAGGTTTTTCGCATGAAACCGGCGAAACCGGGAACCAAGCGCCCAGCGCGCTCAGGCATCAAGAACGAACAGCTGGTCGCGGAACGCGTCGTGGCCGACATGATGGCGAAGGATGCATTCAGCCAGTGGCTCGGGATCACGGTCGTGGACGTGCGTCCGCGTACGGCGACCGTCCGCGCAACCGTGCGCCCGGAAATGCAGAATGGATTCGGCGTGGCGCACGGGGGTATCGTCTTCTCGATCGCCGACAGCGCCTTCGCGTTCGCGTGCAACACGCACGGCAAGGTCACCGTCAGCATCGAGAACTCGGTGACGTACCCCGCCGCGATCAATGTCGGCGACGTGCTCACGGCCGTCGCGGAACTGGAGGGCGAGTCGAACAAGCTCGGCTACTACCGGGTCGTGGTGCGCAACCAGAAGGACGATGTCGTCTCGGTGTTCCGTGGGACCTGCTTCAAGACCAAGAACGACCATGTCGGGGCCAAGACGGCCGAGCCGGCGGCGGCGGGCGCGACCGCGCCCGTTGCCGCGACACCGACGCCACATCCAAAGGCGAAATGAGCGAAGCATTCATCATTGATGGCGTACGAACGCCGATCGGCAACATTGGCGGCGCACTCAGCGAAGTCCGGCCCGACAACCTCGCCGCACATGCGATCCGCGAACTGATTGCCCGAAACCCCTCGGTGGACACCGCCGCGATCGAGGACGTGATCCTCGGCTGCGCGAACCAGGCCGGCGAAGACAATCGGAACGTCGCGCGCATGGCAGGGCTGCTCGCGGGTCTTCCGGTGAGCGTGGCCGGCGAGACGGTGAACCGGTTGTGTGCATCGGGCATGGCGGCGGTGGCGAACGCCGTGCGCGCCGTGCGTCTCTCCGACGGCGATCTCTACGTCGCGGGTGGCGTCGAATCCATGACGCGCGCGCCGTACGCGTTCAGCAAGGGGTCGAAGCCATTCGCCCGCGACCTCGAGTTCTTCGACACCTCGCTTGGCTGGCGGTTCGTGAACCCGGCGATGAAGGCCAAGTACGGCACCGATTCGATGGGCCAGACCGCCGAGAACGTCGCGGAGCAGTACGGCATCACGCGCGCGGACCAGGACGCGTTTGCGTTGCGCTCGCAGCAGAAGGCGACGGCGGCGCGCGCGGCGGGCCGCTTCGACAAGGAGATCGCCGCGGTCGAGATCACGCAGAAGAAAGGTGAGCCCAAGCGCGTGGCCTCCGACGAGTTCATCCGGCCGGACACCACGCTCGAAATCCTCGGCAAGCTGAAGCCCGCGTTTCGCACCGACGGGAAGGGTTCCGTGACGGCGGGCAACTCGAGCGGGTTGAACGACGGCGCGGCCGCGTTGCTGATCGCGTCGAAGGATGCGGTCCACGATTTCGACCTTACGCCAAAGGCGCGCATCGTCACCACCGCTGTGGCCGGCGTGGAGCCGCGCATCATGGGGATCGGGCCGGTACCGGCGACGCAGAAGGCGCTGCACCACGCGCTGCTCAAGCTCGACGAGATGGATGTCATCGAACTCAACGAGGCATTCGCCGCACAGTCGCTCGCGTGTACGCGCGAACTCGGGCTCAAGGATGACGACCCGCGCGTGAACCCGAACGGCGGAGCGATTGCACTCGGGCATCCGCTGGGCATGAGCGGCGCGCGGTTGATCCTCACCGCCATGCGTGAGCTCGAGCTCAGGCAGAAACGCTACGCCCTCTGCACGATGTGCATCGGCGTGGGCCAGGGCATGGCGACGATCATCGAACGCGTGTAACAAGGGCTGTCCGACATGCTGACTCCGCTCGACCTCACCGGCGCGCACTCGCGCCGACTCTTCAACTACGTCTGCGACCAGTGGGTTGAGGGCACCGGCAAGGCCGCCCCGCTCGTGCACGCCGTGACCGGCGTGCCGTTTGCCGAAGCCAGCACCGGCGGCGTTGACTTCGCGCGCATGGTCAGCCACGCCCGCTCAGTGGGTGGCCCCGCGCTCCGCGCCATGACGTTCCATCAGCGCGCGCTGATGCTGAAGGCGATGGCCAAGCACCTGATGGAGAAGAAGGACGAGTTCTATCGCGTGTCCGCCGCCACGGGCGCGACCAAGCGCGACGGGTGGGTGGATATCGAGGGCGGGATCGGCACGCTGTTCGCCTACGCCTCGCGCGGTCGCCGCGAGTTCCCCAATGAGACGTTCCACGTCGAGGGGTTCACGGAACCGTTGTCCAAGGGCGGTACGTTCGTCGGCCGGCACATCTGCGTGCCGATCGAAGGCGTCGCCGTGCACATCAACGCCTTCAACTTCCCGGTGTGGGGCATGCTCGAGAAGCTCGCGCCGACGCTGCTCGCCGGCGTGCCCGCGATCGTGAAGCCGGCCACGCTCACGAGCTTCCTCACGGAAAGCGTGTTCGGCGAGATGATCGCGAGCGGGATCTTCCCCAAGGGCAGCATCCAGCTGCTCTGCGGCAGCGCCGGGAACCTGCTCGACCACCTCGACGAACAGTGCGCCGTCGCGTTCACGGGCTCGGCCGCCACCGGACGGATGCTCAAGGCGTCCAAGTCCATCCTCGAGAACAACGTTCGCTTCAACCAGGAAGCCGACTCGCTCAACTTCTCGATGCTCGGCCCTGATGCCGCGCCGGGCACGGAAGAGTTCGACCTCTTCATCAAGGAAGTGGCGAACGAGATGACGACGAAAGCCGGGCAGAAGTGCACGGCGATCCGCCGGACGTTCGTCCCCGAGGCGATGGCGGGCGATGTCATTGCCGCGCTCACGAAGCGACTCGGCGGCACGAAGATCGGCGACCCGGCGGTCGAAGGTGTGCGCATGGGTCCGCTCGCGGGCGCGCCGCAGGTCAGCGAAGTGCTGAAGAATGCGGAGCGTATCGGCGCAGTCGCCGAGCGGGTGTTCGGTTCGACCGACTCATTCGAGGTCGTCGGCGCAGACCGAGCGAAGGGCGCGTTCTTCCCGACGCTGCTCTACCACGCCGCGAAGCCGTTCGATGTGACCGAGCCGCACGACATCGAGGCGTTCGGCCCGGTGAACACCGTGATGCCGTACAAGACCGTTGATGAGGCGATCGCCCTTGCGCGGAAGGGCCGGGGCTCGCTCTGCGGCTCGGTGTTCACGGCAGATGATTCCATTGCGCGAACCGTCGCGCTGGGGACCGCGGCCTACCACGGCCGCCTGCTCATGGTGAACCGGCACAGCGCGAAGGAGAGCACGGGCCACGGGTCGCCCATGCCGCAGCTCGTGCACGGCGGGCCCGGCCGCGCGGGTGGCGGCGAGGAAATGGGCGGCGTGCGTGGCGTGCTGCACTACATGCAGCGCACGGCATTGCAGGGATCGCCGTCCACACTCACGCGCGTGGTGCGCGAGTACCTCGTCGGCGCCGAGCAGAAGACCGGCGGCGTGCATCCGTTCCGGCGGTACTTCGAGGAGCTCGAGGTCGGCGACACGCTGATCACCGGCACGCGCACGATCACGCTCAAGGACGTCGAGGATTTCGCGAAGCTCTCCGGCGATGTCTTCTACGCGCACATGAACGACGAGGAGGCCAAGGCCCACGGCGTGTTCGAGAAGCGCGTGGCGCACGGCTACTTCATCATCTCCGCAGCGGCCGGTCTCTTCGTGGAGCCGTCACTCGGCCCCGTGATGGCGAACTACGGGCTGGAGAACCTCAGGTTCACCAAGCCGGTGTACCCCGGTGACACCATCCAGGTGCGGCTGACGGTGAAGCAGAAGACGGCCAAGGAGACGCTCCCCGATGGCGTGCCGCAGGGCGTCGTGCACTGGGACGTCGAGGTGAAGAACCAGGCCAACGAGTCCTGCGCGGTTTACACCATCCTGACGTTGGTGCGGCGAAAGGGGTAGTTACTTCGCCGCATCAACCGCCAGCACCGTAAGCTGCGCGGGAAGCCCCTGCCGCCCGACCCAGACCGCGACGTACTGCTTGCCGTTGACCATGTAGCTCATCGGCGAGCCGCCGACTGAACCCGGCAACTGAATGCTCGTCATGCGCGCGCCCGTGGCCTTGTCGAGCACATGCAGGATCGGGCGACTCCCCCACCCTTCCGCGGCGAACAACAGCGTCTTGGTGGCCATCACGGCCGGCCGCGTGCGCGCGCCGGTCACGCCGATGTCCACACCCTGCAGCGCCGGGTTGTTCTTGATCGCGTCGGGCGTATCGCCGCCCGGCACCTGCCAGAGGATCTCGCCCTTGTTCATGTCAATCGCCGTGATGCGATTGTAGGGCGGCTTGAGGATCGGGAGGCCACTCACGGTGGGCACTCGCCCCGCGCCACCCACGTACCGCATGTCCGAACGCGCCGAATCGCGCTCGAGTGCGAAGTTCGACGGATTCGTGAACGAACCGACGAACAACACGCTGTTCTCGGGATCGAACGACCCGTGCTCCCAGTTGGCACCACCAACCGAACCGGGCACGGAAATCGTACCCCTCGTTCCGTCCGGCGCGTTGGCGAGCGACGGCGGCTGCCAGAGCGAACCGAGCCGGAGGTTCTTCACGGCCTCGATCGCTGCAGCGCGCAGCGCCGGCGTGAAGTCGATCAGGTCATTCTGCGTCACCCCCTGCAGGTCGAACGGCGGCGGCTTTACGGGGTGCGGCTGCGTCGGTGACGTCCACTCGCCGGGCACATCCGAGGCCGGTACGGGCTTCTCCTCGATCGGCCACACGGGCTTGCCCGTCACGCGATCGTACACGTAGACCCAGTTCTGCTTCGTGATCTGCGCGACGGCCTCGACCTTGCGGCCGTTCACCGTGATATCGGCGAGAATCGGTGCCGTGGGATTGTCGCGGTCCCAGATGTCGTGGTGCACGATCTGCTGGTGCCAGATCCGCTTGCCGTTCCGGATGTCCACCGCGACGAGCGAGGATGAGAAGAGGTTGTTGCCCGGGCGGTGGCCGCCGTAGTAGTCGCCCGTGGCGCCTTCGACGGGCAAGTAAAGCCAGCCACGCTTCGCATCCAGCGCCATCGGGGCCCAGACGCCGGTGTTGCCGGTAAACTCCGCGGAGCCGTCGAGCCAGGTGTCGTACCCGAACTCGCCCTTGGCCGGAATCGTATTGAAGCGCCACTTGAGGGCGCCCGTCCGCGCATCGATCGCCAGCACGCGGCCCGGCACGTTCTTGAACGATGACGGTCGGCTCCCCTCGCGGAGCGCCGGTGGAATCACCACGACATTCTCGAACACCAGTGGCGGTGAGCTGTTGCCGATCTCCGCGCTGTCGAGGTTGATCAGTACGCCGAGCTGTGCCTTCAGGTCCACAAACCCCTTGTCGCCGAACGATTCGACGGGTTTCCCCGTGGCGGCGTCGAGTGCGACGAGCCGGAACCCGGGCGTGATCGTGAAGATCCGCGCGCTCCGGCCATCGGTCCAATAGCCGACCCCGCGCCCCGCGCCCGTGCGCGGCGAATAGCGGAACCGGGTCGGCGACTCCTCGAATGCCCAGCGCCACTTCTGCTCGCCCGTCGCGGCGTCAATCGCGACGACGTTTCGCTGCGGTCCGGTCGTCACGTACATCACGCCGCCCACCATGACCGGCGTGTTCTCGTTCTTGAACTCCGCGTTCGCGCCGGAATCCGATCTCCAGGTCCACGCGATCGCCAGGCGCGACACGTTCTCGCGTGTGATCTGGTCCAGCGGTGAGTACCGGGTCGCCGCAAGATCGTTGTGGTACGAGGGCCATTCGCCCTTGGCTTGCTGCGCGTGTGACATCGTCGCTGCGCTCGAAAGAGCGACCGCAGCGGCGAACGCGATTGGAAAGCAACGGTGGGCGGTCATGGTGGGGGATTCGCTGGCTGTGGTTGGCAGACGGCACATCGCGACGGCAGATTCCCTGCAATGCCCTTCCGCACGAGGTAGAGGTGCGCAATAAGATAGCCGTCATGGCGTTCGTGTTTGCAGCAACGCAGGCCGGGGCGCAGGCAACGACCCCGCGGCCGACGGTGTCGTTGACGTTGAACGCCTCCGGTATCGAGACCGTTGATTCGCTGTTCATTGTCAACGCACTGAGATTCGGGCTCACGAGCGATTCGCTCTTCGAGTACGAGGTACGGCCGCCCGCGCAGTTGCCGGTGGACCGCGCAGTGAACTACCTGGTGAGCGCGATCACCCGCCTGGACGGCGATGTGTTTTCCGTCAGTGCTCGCGTGTTCAACGTCGGCACGGCAACGACGGCCACGAGTGGCAGCACGACATCCGTTGGCGCGACGCTCGGCGACTCGGTCGAGGCACTCGGCCGGCGATTGGCACGCAGCCTCACGCCCGGTGGCAATGGCGCCCCGCCACGCACGCGCCGGTGACCGCCCCCTCGCTCTGGTTCGAACGCAAGTTCACGTTCGACATTCCCGTCGAACGCGCGCCAACGGTTCTCGAGCGCCTGCGCGGAACCCCGGCGCGGATCGAAGAGCGGACGGGCTCGCTCGCGCCCGATGTCCTGACGCGTCGCACTGGCGAGCACTGGTCGGTGCAGGAACAGGTCGGACACCTCCTAGATCTCGAAGACCTCTGGTACGACCGACTCGATGATTTCGATGCCGGCGGCGCGACCCTCCGACCGGCGGACCTCAAGAACCGCCGGACGCACGACGCCAATCACAACGCGCGAGCCCTGGCCGACCTGCTCCGCGAGTTTCGCGCCGCACGCTCGCGCTTCATCGCGCGCCTCGATGCGTACCCGGCCGATGCGTGGTCCCGCACGGCCCTGCACCCGCGCCTGCAACAGCCAATGCGATTGATTGACCACGCGTTCTTCGTCGCGGAGCACGACGACCACCACATGGCGTTGATCTCGTGGTTGCTGAAGCAATCGTGAGCCGGGAGCGCAATCCAGCCGGCCCGGTGCGTGGGAACGAAACGTCCGGGGCCAGCACCGCTGTGCCAAGTGCGGGCGCGCTACGCGCCACGCGCGGCGCGCTTCGTGTGTTGTCGTTCCTCGCAGCACACGCCGCTGCTGCCCAGACCCCGGTCACAACCGCGGCACCGCAAAATCCCTCGCCGATGGCGGATGCCTCTCGCGCGCACGAGCGGCTCTCGGAGCGAGCGCTCCCTGGAGTGGTGCGGGCCATCACCGGACCGGACGGCCGCCCGATGGACTTGTTCGTGCCGAGGAAGCCGCGTGACCCCGTCTCGCTGGTCGTGCATTTCAACGGCGCCGCGTGGTTGCCGATGCAGGCGGTGACCAAGGCCGACGATCGCGCCGTCGCCGTGATCGTGAACCGCGGCGCAGGTTCGAGTGTGTATCAGCGGCCGTTTGCGGACCCCGCGGCCTTCGACTCGTTGCTCACGACGGTCGAGCGTGAACTGTCGGCGATGAACGGACGGCCCGCGCGGGTCGGACGCGTCACGCTCGTGGGTTTCTCGGCGGGCTACGGTGCGATCCGCGCGATCCTGCGGGAACTGCGGCATGTTGCGCGCGTTGACGGCGTACTCCTGCTCGACGGCCTGCATACGTCATATGTCCCGGAAGGCTCAGGCCTCGCGGCCGGCGGCGTCCTCGACACGATGAACCTTGCGCCGTTCGCGGCGTATGCGCGACTCGCCGCGCAGGGCGGTAAACGCTTCCTCGTCACACACTCCGAGATCTTCCCCGGGACGTATGCGAGCACGACCGAAACCGCCGACTGGCTCCTGTCCGCACTCGGAATGAAGCGGAAAGCCGTGCTCCGCTGGGGGCCGCGCGGTATGCAGCAGCTGAGCGAATCCCGGAGCGGGCAGTTCGAAGTGATGGGCTTCGCCGGGAACTCGGCGCCGGATCACATTGATCAGCTGCACGCGATGCCGGAGCTGCTCGCGCGGCTGTTGAAGCGCTGACGCGGCCTGGTCAGTCGCGGCCGCATGGTCAAGCCGGATGCGCCCAGAGGGACTCGAACCCCCAACCCTTTGATCCGAAGTCAAAAGCTCTATCCAATTGAGCTATAGGCGCGTACCACCAAATCTAGCGCCCACGCGACGGACCGCGAGCGCTACGACAGGATCTACAGCCGGCGCTACAACGAGCTGAACGACAGGTACACGAACACGCCGTAGAACGCCGACATCGCCACCAGGGCGACGCGCCGCCACATCGGCGGCCGGATGTGCGCCGGTAACAGCGTCGTATTCAGCCACAGCAGGTGCAGCGATGACACCATCAGGATGAACCCGGCGATGTTCGCGCCGATCTTGAGCAGCACGATCGGCTGCGCGAGCCGGAGCGCGAACAGTCCCCACAGCACGATCGCGCCGAGCACGGTGTAGTACACGGCTCGCACATCGCCGCCGCGCCACGCCCGCACGCGCGCACTCCCGGTCCACAGCATGTCCGTGATCGCGCGGACCATGCCTTCGAGGATGTCGAGCTGCGTCTTGAACAGGATCCACGCGCCGAGGAGCGCCACCGCACCGCCCATGAGCGCGCCCTCGCGCGTCATCATGCTCTGCGCCAGCGCGGCCGAAATGCCCAGCCCCTGGATATCGGTGCCGCGCTCGACGAACGTGACGTAGATGAGCGCGGGCAGCACCATGCCGAGCAGGGCGCCGGCACCGAACACGCCCCACTGGTCCGCGGCGACGATCCGCCACCAGCCGCGCCAGCGCCGCATCTCGTCCGGTGTATCGGCAAACATGAAACCGGTGTGGGCAAGGTGCACCTTCTTTCCGCCCACCGCTGCGGGGATGTAGCCCGCGCGCTCGCCCATGCCGTACCCGCGATCGCGCGCCCAGTTCGCGAGCACGATGTTGATCGCGCCGCCCGCGCCCGAGTACGCGACCAATGCGCCGAGCAGGAATAGGTCGGACCCTTGCGGGATGAACTGGAAGCTGCCGCTGACCGTGTCGTAGCCGGCGAACCCCGCCGCGGCGGACGCCATGGTGGACGGCGAGACGTACAGCACTGCGAGCACCGCGAGCCCGCCGAGGATGCAGACCACCAGGACCCAGTTGAGCAGTTCAAGCGTGCGCTCGATCCGGCGACCCACCAGCAGGATCGCCATGCAGACCAGGAAGGCCGCGACCGCAATCATATAGATGCTGCCGGAATCGCCCGGCCCGGCGAGCCGCCGGAAGAACAGGAAGAACAGCGCGCCCGCCGCCGTGCCCGCATGCGCCGGCCAGCCCGTCTGCAGGAAATACAGCACCGAATACACCGCGGCCCAGAGTTTCGATGACGGCCGCGTCCGCATGAACCCGGTGAACACGGGCTCGCCGGTCGCGAGCGTGTAGCGCATCAGCTCCGTGTTGAATACGGTCTGGAAGAAGATCGCGACGCCGCAGACCCAGAGCAGCGAGAACCCCGAGCGCACGAACGCGGCCGGTCCAAGCAGGAACTCGCCGCTCCCGATCGAGACACCCAGCACGATGACACCGGGGCCCACCACCTTGAGCCAACCGAGCCCCTTGGGCTGCGGCGGCTCGGGCAGTTCGGCCGGCTTCCACGCGTCGAGTCCGGAGCGCGACTCCAGCGGCGAGTCGTCGGTACCATGCATCAGCAGCCCTCCCGATGTTGCCTTCGGCATCACGCGACACCGAACGACATGCGTGGCGCCGAGGCCACGCTACGGCCGCGCGGCTGCACGTTCCACATCAGCCCACGCCACGACCCCCTGATGCGCGCCGACCACCCGGTCAACCGCGATCCCTCGCGCTCGCACCATCGCGACAACTTCCCGCGCGCCAACCGACGTCATGGCCGGCCCAGGCTGGACCACGTCGGCGACGAACAAGATCCGCAGCGAAGGCACATACGCGGTCAGCATCCCTTCGACGTGGGTATTCGGCAACTCGGGAAACTCCACCCGCGTCTCGCCCGTGCCTAATGCGAAATCGGCGGCGGCCGCCCGGACCACCGGCGTTCGCTTGACGCGTGAAAGCGCGTCGGGCGCGACGGTCTTCGGCGCCGCACCGATCCCGCGGATGAAATCGACGTTGCGCGCGTGCGCCACCACGGGAATGCCCTGCGCGACGTACTCGCGCACGCCGCCGGAATGGTCCCAGTGGTGGTGCGTGCTCACTGCCGTGTGAACGCGCACGCCCGGGAAGCGCGACCGCAGCGTGTCGAGCACCGCCCGCGAGCGTGCGGAACCCTGCGGCATCTCCACAACGACCAGGCCGTTCGGCTGACGCACGACCAGCGAGTGATGCGACCCGCCTTCCGCGCGCCAGACGTTGGGTCCCAGTTCCTGAAGCGTGACGGCAATCGGCGCCGCGGCAATGGGCCCGCGCTGCGCACGCCGCGCGATCGAATCCGGGATCGCGAACAGCGAATCCGCGAGCGCCGTGTTGGCCAGCGCGGCCGTGATGATCGTGTGCTGCACCAGGCGACCATTCGCCTCGGAATCAATCTGTCGCGGCAACTTCACGCCCGCCGCGTCCGCCCACCGCGTGTACGTCGCCGTGTTCCTGCGGTCACCCAGCACGCCGTCATCGGTGACGCGCTCGGCGATCACGAGGAGCCCGGACAGCCGGTCGAACCACAGCGAAGCCGTATCCGGACCGTTTGCGTAGCGCACGCCGTCCATCGCCTCGCCGCGAACCCGTCGGGTTCCGGCCGCCGAGAGCGTGGACGGGCTTGAGAGCGCCGCGAGCAGGAGCTGGTCGGGCAGCAGGCGCACGTCGGCTGCCGCGGCGGCCACTGCGCCCGGAGCATCCGGCGCGGGCACGCCGTTCGTCTCGGTCATGCCGATGCCGCCGGCAACAACGCGCCGCGAGCGCGTGACGACGCCCGTGATCGCGCGGCTTTCCTGCGTAGTCAGGCGCCGGTCGCCGCGATAATCGGTCACGATGCGACCGAACGCGATCGTCCCGCGGGCTGCGGACGCCGGCGTCTCTTCCTGGCCGATCTGGAACGTCGCGGCGTTGAACTCATAGGTGGTGTTGGCGAGCGCGCGCAGGGCCTGCTCACCACCCATCGCGCCGACGGCGCGCTGTACGAGCGCACTCGGCGATGGGGCGGCGGCCGACGACCCTGAACGGGCGGCCTGGGCGTGGACAGCGTGAGGTAGTGCGCCAGCCATCAACGCCAATGCCAAAAGTGGAAAGATCGAGGATCGAACGGTGTCGCGATTCGAGGATGCGTGGATGCTGCGAGCGAGTGTCTGCATCCCCAGAACTTGCCGGTTCGCGCAGTGCGCCGCCAGACGCCTCGGACCTACAGGGGCCGCACCGGTCCGTGTCCGGGGTACACCTGCGTCGCGCCCGCCTCGCGAAGCAAATCCCAACTGCGCTCGACCACCGCGGCGTCCTCGTTCCCGACCATCATCGGCATCGTGAGGTCGCCCGTGAATGCCTCGCCGGAATCGAGTACCAGCGAGATGCTGTCGTCCGAGTGCCCCGGCGTGTGCACGAACGCCCCGTCGAAACCCAACGACTTGAGCAGCGCGCGGCTCTCGGCGATCGGCACGACCAGGTTGTCGTGAAGCGAGATCTCGGTGTAGTGGTCGGCCGGCTTCGCCACGCGCTTCAGCCCTTCGATATGCGGCAGCTGCTCCGGCGTGACGATCAACTTCATGCCGCGGTTCTTGAGGTCCTGCGCCGCGCCGGCATGGTCGCCGTGATAGTGCGTCGCGAAACCGTGCGTGATTTCCTTGAGCGGGATGTCCTTCCGCTTGAGGTCCGCCTCGAGCAACCCGATGTGCCCCCACCAGCCGAGGTCGGCGAGCAGCCGCGAACGCCCGACGCTCACCACCCAGGTGTTGGTCGAATGGTGGCCGACATTCATGATGGACAGCTTCGGCGCGGTGCCCGGCATGTGCGAACGATAGATTCCGCGCGCAATGACAAGCAACACCACGGCAGACGTTGTCATCATCGGCGGCGGCGTGATGGGCATGAGCGCCGCCTACCACCTCGCGGGTCGCGGCGCGCGCGTGACCGTGCTCGAAGCCGAGCCCATGTTCGGCACCGGGTCCACGGCGCTCAACGCCGGCGGCTTTCGTCATCAGTTCTCGACTGCCGTAAACATCGAGCTGTCGAAGCAGAGCCTGAAGATGCTCGCGCGATTCGAGGACGAGTTCGAGCAGCCGATCGGCTACAACCCGTGCGGCTACCTGTTCCTGCTCGACTCCGCCGACGACGTCGCGGCGTTCCGCACGAACGTCGAGTTGCAGCACGCCCATGGCGTGATGACCGAATGGCTGTCGCCGGATGATGTCGCGCGACTGGCGCCGCAGGTGAACCGCGACGGCATCATCGCCGCGACGTTCTGCGACCGCGACGGACTCGTGGACCCGAACGGGATCCTGCAGGGTTATGTGCGCGGAGCGTCACGCGCGGGCGCGACGCTGCGCTCCGGCGTTCGCGTGACCGGCGCGCGCGTCCGCGGCGGGGTGATCGAGGCGTTGCACACCCCTGCGGGCGACGTGACGGGCGGGACGTTCCTGCTCGCCGCAGGGCCGTGGTCCGGCGAAGTCGGCCGCCTGATCGGTGTGGATGTGCCGGTCGTGCCCATCAGGCGGCAGATCGCGGTGACCGCACCGATCCCGGGACTCACGAAATCGTTCCCGTTCGTGATTGATTTCGCGCAGTCGCTGTACTTCCACTACGAAGGTGGCGCGATCCTGACGGGCATGTCGAACCACGACGAGAAGCCTGCGTTCAACACCAGCGTGGACGAGGCGTGGCGAGAGCGGCACATCGAGGCGGCCGTCAATCGCTTGCCGATGCTCGGCGAATCCGAACTCGCGCACGAGTGGGCCGGACTCTACGAGGTCACGCCGGACGACCAGGCGATCATCGGGCGCTTACCGCAACTCAAGAACCTCTTCGCGTGTACCGGCTTCAGCGGGCACGGCCTGATGCATGGGCCGTCGGCCGGGCTCGCGGTCGCCGAGGAGATCCTGGACGGTGCGGCTCACACCGTGGACATCGGGCCGCTCAGGTGGCGCGAGTTTGGAGCGGGCGAGTACAACGTGGTGTAGGTGCGGGCGAGGGTACTGGCGCACCGGCTCCGCGCGACGAACTTTGGTGTGCCCTGATGCTTCCGTGCGCCTTCCGCCCCCCGAGGTCGCTGATGATCCCCGCAGTCGGCTTGTCCATCAACACGCGGCTTCGTGCGCTCGCGATCGCCCTCGCGCTGCTCCTGCCCTCGGCCGCGATGCATCAGGGCGTGCCCGTGGACCGGGCGATGGTCGCGAAGATTCGCGAGGAAGGACTGCAGCGCTCGCAGGTCATGGAGTTCGAGGGCTACCTCGCCGACGTGCTCGGCGCGCGACTCACGATGTCGGAAGACATGAAGCGCGCGCAGCAGTGGGCGCAGGGCGCGATGACGAAGATGGGCCTGGTGAACGTCGCCGCAGAACCGTTCATGGATTACGGCGTGACGTGGGACAACGAGTATGTCTCGGTGCACATGCTCGAGCCCGACTACCAACCGATGGTTGGCTACCCCATCGCACACACGAACGGCACCAATGGTCGCAAGGTTGCGGAGGCGGTGATCGTGGACCTCCTCGTCAAGGACGACCTCGCGAAGTACCGCGGGACGCTCAAGGGCAAGGCGGCGCTCGTCACGCCACCAGCCGCGATTGACATCGCGGCGATGACGCGCGGCGTTCCGCGCCTCACGCAGGAGGATCTCGATGTCATCGAGCGCACGACGGTGGCGCCGGCGGCTATCGCCGCAGTTGCTGCGGCCGCACCACGCACGGCGCGCAATCCGGACCTGCTGACCGCCGAGGAGAAGGTGGCGTTCTATGCGGCCGAGGGCGTGGCGGCCGTATTGCAGAGCGAGAGCGGCTGGCTTGGCGCCGTGCGAGGGTTTTCGCGCCCCGGCTCGCGCGCGGACCAGTGGTCGCGTGCGGGAATGCTCGCGTCGCCCGCCATGATCGCTATCACGCCGGAGCACTACAACCGGATGTTCCGCATCCTCAGGCGCGGCATACCGGTGAAGGTTGAGCTCGAGGTGCGCAATCGCATCGGCGAGCGCGTGGAACAGGCGATCAACGTCGTCGGTGAAATCGCGGGCAGCGACCTGCGCGATGAAGTCGTGATGATCGGCGCGCACCTCGATTCGTGGCATGCCAGCCCCAACGCGAGCGACAACGCGTCGGGAGTGGCCGTGATGATGGAAGCGATGCGGATCCTCAAGGCCACCGGCGCGAAGCCGCGGCGCACGATTCGCATCGCGCTCTGGGCCGGCGAGGAGCAAGGGCTGTTCGGGTCGCGCGCGTACGTGCGACAGCACTTCGGCGACCCGCGCGACGCTGCCGTCGGCGCGAAGCCCGCGTACGAGAAGCTGTCCGCCTACTTCAACCAGGACTACGGGTCCGGCCAATACCTCGGCATCTACCTGCAGGGGAATGAGCAGGCGCGCGAGCAGTTCACCGCGTGGATGTCACCCTTCCGCGACCTCGGTATGACCGTGGTCTCGAACCAGGGCGTGGGGAGCACCGATCACATTGCGTTCGACGAGGTCGGCTTGCCCGGGTTCCAGTTCCTGCAGGATCGCACGCCCGGTCAGGGCGGCCACACCAACCTGGATTTCTACGACACGATCCAGCCTGCGGACCTGATGAAAAACGCGGTCATCGTGGCGTCGTTCGCGTATCACGCGGCGATTGCGGAGTCGCGTGTGCCGCGGAAGGTGCGGCGGTAGTCCTGGTCTTGCGGACGGCACGCTCGATGCGATAGCCCGCCTTAGCTGCGGCGAGCCCGTCCCGGCGCTCACGGTTTCGTGGCTCTCGCCCTGAGCTCTTCCGCGAAGTTCACGACGAGGACCAGTTCGTCGCTGCGCGCCCCGGCACCGCCAACGCTTCTGAGAACGAGAAACCGCCCATCCGGGGAGGGCATGAACTGGCTTCCCACGCCAACGGAGAACTCGAGCTTTGGCGTCCCCGAGGTAAATCGTTCGCCCAGGGTCACGGGCACGCTCATGAGCCCGGTCCCGGCCTCCTCGCCAAAGTAGAGGGTCTTACCGTCACGTGACCAGCGCGGCACAAGCCCGCCGACGGTCGTGGTGATCTGGTGCTTGGCTGCGCCGACGTCCGGAAACGGGACGACGAAGATTTCCCACCGACCGCTGAGATCAGACGCATAGGCCAGCCACCGGCCATCGGGCGAAAAGTCCGGCCGAACGCCGCGCAGTTCTCCCAGGGACCGCACGCTGGAATCATCAATCGAGTATTCAGAGAACCTGCCACGATCCGAGAAGACGAGGCGCTTTCCGTCTGGCGAGAGCGCCATGCCGGCGGCCGGTGCGACCTTTACACTGATCAACTGTGGCAGGCGACTCCCGTCGGCGGGGACCCGCTCAAGCCCGCGCGCGCTGGAAATGAGCAGTGAGCGGCCGTCCGGATCCCACACAAAACCAACCACTCCGTCAGCAATCTTCGCCGCCGGTCCTCGATCAAGCTGTTTGATCAACAACGAGCTGCTGCCGCGTTGCAGGCGTAGCACAGCCAGGTGTTTGCCATCGGGGGACAGTCGCGAAGCGCCAAAGCGACCGGTGAAGGTCGAATCGACTGTGGATCGGCGGCCATCCCGGCCAATCCAGGCGAACTCGGAATTGCTTCCCATCGCCGCACCGGCGGCGTACACGAGCGTTACCGTCGCTGAGATTTCGACTTCAGCGCGCGCCAGGCCGCGTGTCGCGACCCCGTCCGCAATCGGCATGGCCTCCCCGGTGACGCGGAGCGACTTGAGGTCGAAGGGCGCCGCCATCATCGGCCTGCCTGCCGTCACAAAGATGAGGTGCCCCGACGGCGAGTAGCGCCCAAGCACACCGCGCACCAAGATCGAGTGCTTGCCAGTCTTTGGGTCACGCACCGCGACCTCGGCGTCGTCGAGCAGGTTCCCATGTGCGGCGGTGAAGAGAACGCCGCGGCCGCCGGGCAACGACGAAGGGTTGATGTGGTACGTCTCGCGATTCGCCGTGTCGGGCACGGTGGCGACCTCAGGATTGCCGCCCGAAGCGCGAATTCGCGCACGGCCATCGCCAGCGAGCTTGCCGTCGTAGTAGATGTACCCGTCGTCGCTCCACGCGACGTTCCCGACATCAACGAGTGAGTCCGTGAGCGTTACCACCGGACCACCGGCTGTCGGCACAACACGCAACGTGCGAACGGGCGTGGCGACGAGGAAGACGATCTTCTGTCCATCGGGCGAGAAGGCCGGATTCATCGCGCCCTCCGTTCCCGCAAGTGGCGTCGCCTGCAGCTCGTTGAGCCGTCGCACCCAGAACTGCGTCGTCGGGCTCCCCTTCACGCCGCCTGAGTAGACGATCGTTGTGCCGTCAGGCGACAGCGCGAGTCGCCACTGCGTATTGGCGTCGGCGAGCTGTTGGCTATCGGGCAGGGCAAGCGACACGCGGGTGACGGGCTTCGGCGGCTCCGGCCGTGCGAGCGACCAAACGGCCACAGCGGTAGTGAAAGTCGCTATGGCAGCTGTGGCCAGGAACGCGCTGCGTGAAATGCCGGTGACGTGTGAGCCGCCGGCTGCGCCAGCTGCCATCCCAGACACGGTGAAGCTGGCCGAGCCGAGTGCGTCGGAAAACTCCTTCGCGCTGGCGAACCGGTCGGCGGGCAACTTCTCCAGCGCCTTCGCCAGCGCGGCCGCGACATTTGGCGGTACCGATTTCCGGAGGGCCGTCACCGGCTGCGCCTGTTCAGTGATGATCTTCATGATGATCTGCTGCGCCGCACCGCCTATGTGCGGCGGCTGGCCGGCCAGCATTTCATACAGCACTGACGCCAGTGAGTACACATCACTCCGCGGCGTGATTTCCTTTTCCGCCGTCGCCTGCTCCGGGCTCATGTAGTGCGGCGTGCCGAGACTGAGGCCTGTTTCGGTCATGCGGCCACCGGCCGCCGCTGATACCGCCAGCGCGATGCCGAAGTCCATCACCATCGCGCGGCCGTCGTGCAGCAGGATGTTCTCAGGCTTGATGTCCCTATGGATCACCCCGTGCCGGTGTGCGTAGTCGAGCGCATCCGCCACTTCCCTTGCGATGCGCACGGCTTCGTCCACGCCGAGCTGCGTCTCGCGATTGAGGCGATCGCGGATCGTCTCGCCCTCGATGAACGGCATCACATAGAACAGGAAGCCGTCGGCCGTGCCGCTATCAAACAGCGGCAGGATGTGCGGATGGCTCATCGCCGCCGTGGTCTTGATCTCCACCACGAAGCGCTCGGCGCCGAGCACCGCTGCGAGCTCCGGCTTCAGGACCTTGATCGCGACCTTGCGATCGTGCTTCAGGTCCTCGGCGAGGTACACCGTGGCCATGCCGCCCGCGCCGAGCTCACGCTCGATGCGATAGCGGCCGGTCAGGGCGGCGGAGAGCCGGTCGGCGGGAGAAGTCACACGCAGCCTATGAGGCGGGCCCCGCGACCCGCAGCCGCACCAACTCGACCCCGGCTTGCCGCAGCATCGCGGTCGCGGTGTCGTTCAGTGGGTACGCTTCATTGAACACCACGCGCCGGATGCCCGCGTTGATGATCATCTTGCTGCACATCAGGCACGGCGAGTACGTCGTGTACAACGTGGCGTCGCGGATCGCGATGCCGTGATACGACGCCTGCACGATGGCGTTCTCCTCGCCGTGCGAGCAGAGGCATTCCTCGAGGTTCTTCCCGCTCTCGCTGAACCCGTTGCAGCGCGGGCAACCGCCTTCATTGCAGTTCTTCACCCCGCGCGGCGTGCCGTTGTACCCCGTGCTGATGATGCGGCGATCCGAGACGATCACCGCCGCCACCTGCCGCTTCATGCAGTTGCTGCGCGCCGCGACCTGCTTCGCGATGTCCATGAAGTACTCGTCCCACGACGGACGCGCGTACGCGATCTCGACTTCCTTCAGCGTCATCGCGAGCCGCGCGGTGAACTCCTCTAGCGTCCCGTCATTGTCAATGCGACGGTCGGCGAGTTGCTCGGTCTCCAGGAGTTGCTGCGAGGCCACGTTGCTGCTCACGAACTCGCGCTCCTCCTGCCGGATGAATTCCTCCAGCGTGCGCGCATCACCCGCGCGGTTTCGCGCCAACGCCCGCGCGAATCGCGCCTCGAGCGGCGCGAACACGTGAAAGAGCCGGAACGACCCCGCCCCAGCCCGCCGGAGCGCGAGCACCTCGGCGGGGTGACGAATGCTGTCCACCGCGTAGTTCCGGTCCTGCTGCATCCGCGCGACCGTCAGTTCGGCGAGCGCGCCGGCGCCGTGGCGCTCGCGCAGTTCGTTGCCGAGTGCGATGAGGTTCTCGCGCGAATCGGTGAGCCCGCGCGCCTTCGCCTCCTGGCGGATCACATCGGAGAGCGAGACGGCGGTGAAGCCGCGGGCCGTGAGCATCTCACACGCTGACGTCTTGCCGGATGCGTTCCGGCCCGTGAGTCCAATGATGATCATGGGCGGCGTGTGGGCCTGCGGGTGAAGATCACGAAGTCGGCGAGCCCGCTGCGCGTGGCGATCGGCGCGACGGCTGGGTCGGCAACGGGAACGGCGGTGATCACGGCGGTGGACCAACCCGGCTGGCGCCGCTTCACGCGCGCCGCCGTGCCTTGGCCGTAGTCGCTGTGAAACGCGCCGTCGAAATGCACGACGATCGCGTTGCGCGGCGCGGCGAGCCGCGCATTCACGATCGACTCGGCCATTGTCTCGTCCTTCACGCACTGTGCGAGGTAGAATCGCTCGGCGACCGCCGTGGGTAGTGAGTCCACCTTTTCCGGCGTGGCGGCGGCCGTCGCGGTGGCGGGCGTGCCCGGCGAGTGCGAGCGCATGGACTCCATGAACCGCGCACGGTAGTCGTCCTGCGGGCAGATGTTGTCACGCGCGGCGTTCAAACGCTCAGCCGGAGTGAGTGTGTCAAGTGCGGCGAGTCCCTTCCGCCCGACGGCTGATGCGAGCGGCCGAGGCACGTTCGCCGCGAGCACCGGCCAGCGGCGTTCCTTGGCCAGCTCAACCAGGCGGCGGTAGTCCGTTGCGTAGCGCGGCCACGGCCGCGAGCGCGCCAGAAAATCGGCCTCATTCACGCGACCGGCAACGTAGTCGTTCACGATCGGTTGCACGTCGCGCTCGAACATCTCGAGCGAGAGCACGACGGGGCGGCCAATGCGGCCGATGGCTTCGAGGACCTCGGCTTCAGCGCGGTGCGTTTCGGGATCGTCGTGCTGTTCGCCGAAGAACACGACGTCCGTGCGCGCGAAGCGGTCCACCATCTGGGTCAGCGTGAGTTCGGCGAGTGTCGCTGGTGCGACAATGCGATAGCCCGTGGAAGCTGCGGGCGTGGTCGGTTGTGCGCCGGCGCGGGAAGTCGGCAGCGGCGTCGTTGCGGCACCTGCCGGCCCGCGCGATGCGCACGCCGTGACAAGGATCGCGGAGAGCGCGATGCCGGCCCGCTGGGCGCGCTGGAGACTACTAAAGGATGAGATCATCGCGGTTGAAGCTGCGTCATGGGTGCGCGGAGCGAAATGGGATCGGCGGCGACATGGTCCTGCTGTCCACGAGCTCGCGGTCGATGCGGTAACGGCCCGAGAGGGCGGCGGAGAGGCGGTCGGGGGTGGTCACGGGGTCGGTGAATCGCCGCGGTAAAGATGCTGCGCGCGGCCCATGCCGTCCACGAGCTAAGTTCGAGTCGCGGCCGGTTCGCTCGCAGCCCTGCCTTCACCTCTCCCACCCACCATGCCAGCCTACTTCATCGCCGAAGTCGAAGTGCTCGATCCCACCGCGTTCCAGGAATACGTGAAAGGCGCGCCGGCGACGGTGGCACAATACGGCGGGACGTACATCGCCCGCGGCGGCGCGATCGAAGTGCTCGAGGGTTCGTGGGCGCCGAAGCGCCTGACGATCATCCGCTTCGACAGCATGGACCGCGTGCGCGAGTGGTTCAACTCACCGGAGTATGCGCCGCTGAAGGAGATCCGGAAGCGGACGACCCGCGTGAACCTGTTGATGACGGACGGGCTCTAGCGCGGCCCACCAAGGGTCGCGAATACGCACGAACGCGACCGCTTACCGCCCGGTCACGCTGATCCGCTTCTCGGAACGGAGCGGCTGCTGTCCGGCAACCGTCACTTCGAGCTGCACGATATACACGCCCGGCTTCAGCGTGGCGATGTCGAGCTCGATCGCGCGCGGCGAGTCGCTGCGGCCCCGAGCCGAGAGATCGTTGACGGTGACGCGGACGGGAGTTTCATCGCGCGAGGTACCGATCACGGCGCCCGCGATGCGCCGGAGCACGTTCCGCGGCGCGATGCCGGTCTCGCGCAGCACGATCACCGAGAGCTGCATGGTCTCGCCTTCGGGATTCGTGCCGTAGGTCTCCCAGAACACGCCGAGCTTGCGCGATGAGCGGACGCGCTCGCTCGTGAGGGCCACCGCCGCGGCCGACTCCGCGTCAGTCGGCGTTGCGCCGCCGCCTTCGAACAACAGGATATCCGAGAGCACCACGCGCGTGGACGGCACGCGCAGCGGGCCCACGCCGTAGCGTGCGCGGGCCACGAGCTGCTCGCCCGGCGCATGCACCTCGGCGCTCATAAGCAATGGACCCCACGGCGCCGCGACCACGAAGTGCCCCGCGTGCGTCGCACTTTCGCGGCGCAGCATGTAGTCGCGCACCGGCGTGCGCGCCGGAGTCGCGACCGCCGCTGCCGTGATTCGCGTGGCGCGCGGGATCAGGCTGGCGACGCTGTACGCCACAACGAGCAGCGCGCTGTCGCCACGCTTGAACACGGCTTGCTGGTGCTCGAGCGGCACGATGCGCTTCGCGAACGCTGGGCCATACCGCGCCATGACCGGCGGCTCGAAATCGCGCCACGCCGTTGAATCCGTGTTCGCCGCTTCCGTGAGCGAGAACCCGGGCGGGATCATCCGGAACGCCGGTGCGATCCAGTGCGGCACAGAATTGACACCGTCGCCTTCGCGCGCGCTCATGCGAACGCCCGGCATGCGCGGCAGCACATCCGTCGCGTCCGGCGGACGGTTCAAGACGCCCGGCAAGCCGCGCGGACCGCTGATGTCCGGTGGACGTTCAAGCGGCGGAACGTTCGCAGGAACCTTTGTGCCCGGTGGGTAGCTGCCGACGGGCGTTCCGCCACGACCACGACCGCGCGGCACGCCGAATCCACCGGGCCCGCCGGGCGTTCGCTGCGGATCTCCATCGCGCTGACCGACGCTGAACGTGACCGGAAGCTGCACCAGCGCCGACCAACCGCGGGGCCAGCCGAAACGCAACACGAGGTCTTCTTCGTCGGCGTTGAACGCGTTCTGGAACGCGGTGGCCGCGTCGGACAACATGCGCACCATCGTGCGCCGCGCGAAATACTCGGTGCGCAAATCGTTGCCGGGCATCGAGAACAGCGTGCGCGAGAGCGCCCAGGTGCGTGCTTCCCACGCCGCGCGTGCCGGGCTCCCGCACGGCAGCACGCGATACTCGGCGATCGCCGCCTCGTCGAGCACGGGATACAGCGCCGTCCACGCACAGCGCGCGCGTTCGTCCATGCGCGCCAATGCGTCCTCAAAGCTCCGCTCGGCTGCGACGTACTCGCCGAGTTCGTGACGGGCGAGTCCCTCGAGCGTTTCGCACTCCCAGCGCACCGTCACCGCGGTGATGCAAGCGCGCGCAACGGCCAGCGCGTCAGCGGGGCGGCCGGCCTCGACGAGATAGCGCACGCGCTGCTCACTGATCCAGAGATTGGTCGGCATTTGCTTGCCGAGCGAATCGAGCGTGGCCAGCAAGCGCAGGCGTGCGGCGCGCACTTCGGCGTCTTCGTCAGGCAGGCGCGACGCTTCGTCGTACCAATAGCAAAGGCTGCCGACGCGCTCAATGCAGGTCTGGAAGAGCTTCGGCATCGAAGGCGGCAACCGGAAGCGGCGCAGGTATTCGAACTGCGCGACCGTCATGCGCGCGGCGGAATCCGCTGGTGTTGCGAACGGGAGGCGAGTCGGGGCGGCCGCTGCCGGCACCGGCACGCGCGCGGTCGAGTCGCGCACAATCTGCGCCGTTGCGACCTCGGGAACCGATGCCGCGCCCACCCCGGCAAACGCCACCGCCGCGGCCGCGCGTGCCAAGCGCTGACGCGCGAATTGGTGGAGGTGGGGTGGGATCGGCACGGTGGATTCTACCCCCGTGGGACTCCGGGTTCCGCCAACTGTGAACGGAACTGGCAGGGGACGGCTGCATGACGGCAAGTTTGTACGACTCCGAATGTACCGTCGCCCGCCCTGGAGAATCCCGATGCGCCAAGTCCCGTCCAATACGAACCCGACGTCGCGCGAGTTCCTCGCGTCGCTCGCGTTGCTTGCTTCCCTCGCGGGAGGTATCGGCGCAGGCGTCGCCGAAGCACAAGCTGGCGTGCAAACCGGTGTGCAGGCCGGTCGCGCGGCGGCCACGCCGGCAGCCCAGCGGGCCCCGTTTGACGTCATCGAGGCCACGATCCCGCAGATGCAGGCCGCGCTCGCCGAAGGCCGGACCACATCGCGCGAACTCGTGCTGCTGCACATGGCGCGGATCGCGCGGTTCGAACGGCATCTCAATGCCACGATTGCCGTGAGCCCCACCGCGCTCGCCGAGGCGGATGCACTCGACCGCGAGCGCGCAGCGGGCCGCGTGCGCGGACCGATGCACGGAATCCCGGTCGCGCTCAAGGACAACATCCACACGACAAACATGCCGACGACGGGCGGCGCGCTGGCATTCACGAACCTGACGCCACCGTACGAGGCGACGCTCACGAAGAACCTGAAGGACGCCGGCGCAATCATCATCGCAAAGACCACGCTGACCGAGCTCGCGAACTGGGTCGCGGGCAGCCCGACGCCGATGCCGGGCAACTACAACGCCGTGCGCGGATTCGGGATGAACCCGTACGACCCGCGGCCGGACCCGCGGCCGGGGTTCAACGATGGGCGCCCGGTGATGGGCACGGGCGGTTCGAGCTCGGGCGTGGGCACGGCGATGAGTTTCTGGGCCGCGAACGCGGGGACGGAAACATCCGGGTCCATCCTCAGTCCGTCGAACGCGAACATGCTGGTCGGGATCAAGCCGACGGTTGGCCGCGTGAGCCGCTACGGAGTCATCCCGATCACGGCGGACCAGGACACGCCGGGCCCGATGGCGCGCACCGTCGAGGACGCCGCGCTGTTCCTCGGCGCGATGGAAGGCGCCGCGCCCGACCCGAACGACGCCGCGACGGCGAAGTGCCCGCCTCCTCCGGGCCGAGATTACCGGCCGTACCTCAAGCGCGACGCGCTGCGCGGAGCGCGGATCGGGATTCCGCGCGCGTTCTACTACGATGCGTTCACGATCCCCGGCACGACGCAGCCGCGCGGCGGACTGAACCCGGCGCAGCGCGCCGCGATGGACTCCGCGATCGCGGTGCTCAAGGCGGCGGGCGCGATCGTCGTGGACCCGGCGAACATCCCGAGCGTGGTCACGGGCGACACGCTGCGGAACATCCTGCTCTGGAACATCTGCGCCGGTGTCGAGGGCCGGAAAGGCCGCAACGCGGGCTGCTCGATCGACTTCAACTACGGCATGAAGCGCGACTTCAACGCGTGGCTTGCGTCGCTCGGAAGCGCGGCGCCGTTCAAGACGCTGTCTGAGCTCCGCTGGTTCAACGTCGCCAATGCGGGGCGCAACTCGATGAAGTTCGGGCAGTCGCTGCTCGATATTTCCGATGAGATGGACCTCGTGGCTGACCGCCCGAAGTACGAGGTGGACCGCGCGAAGGACGTCGCGCTCGGCGGCGCAGAAGGCATTGACGCCGTGATGCGAACGGAGCGCCTCGACGCCCTGCTGTTCCCGGGAGCGAGCGGCGCCGCGATCGCCGCGCGGCCGGGCTACCCGACGGTGATCGTGCCGTATGCGAAGGTGCCGAACGCACCGACTCCGGCGTTCCCCGCAGGGTTCAACGCACTGCCGTCACCGTACGGCGTGAGCTTCACGGGGGGCGCGTGCAGCGAGCCGCGGTTGATCGAGCTCGCGTACGCGTTCGAGCAAGTCACCAGGAAGCGCGTGATGCCCGAGTTGCGGTAAGCTCTCGTCGGCCGCTTGTCGGCCGCTCGACACGCCGCTCGACTCGTCCCTCGTCGGCTACTCGTCGGCCGCTCGACACGCCGCTCCGGCGAGCCAATGGCGACGATGAAGCCGTCGCCAAGGGGCTCGCCTATGCGACGTGCCTTCGCGTCCTCCTTTGCCTCTGAGCGGGTGCGCTGGCGCTCCGCAAAGGCGAACCTCTTGGCCGCAGCCGTATCGCGGCCATTGGTTCGCCGGAGCGGAGTGCCAAGCGCCCGCTTGGGGCGCATTGCCGAGCGCCGGGGAGCCCAACATGAGTCTTTCGGGTACAAGCACCCGCAGGCAGATTTATCGTCCGGCCCAGAGAGGAACGTATGCGCAGGCTAGCCACGACAATCGCAATCGGCGCGCTCGTCATGAGCGGCACATTGGAAGCGCAGGGTCCGCCGGCAGGCGGCATGCAGGGTGGCGGGCGAGGCGGACGCGGCACACCCATCCAACCCGGCGAAGAATGCCCGCCGGGCAACACGGAAATCCGTCCGCGTACCTGCATGGCGCCCGAGTTCCCGGCGCCAAGCATCGTGGACTATCGGCCGCGGAACACGCTGCGCGTGCCTGAAACGAAGGTGCCGCGCGCGAAGTTCCCGGCGATCGACTACCACGCGCACGTCGGGGGATTCCTCGGCACGCCGCAGATGCTCGACTCGCTCAAGCGGTTCATGGACGCGCTCAACCTCGGCGTCATGCTCGTCACCGACAACATTTCCGGCGAGCGCCTCAAGACGCTGATGGCGAACGTGAACGCATCGCCCGCGATGAAGGACCGCATCCGGATCTTCACCGGCGTGAGTTTTCAGGGCGTAGGCTCGCCCGGCTGGGCCGAGCGCGCGGTCGCGCAGCTCGAGGCCGACGTCGCGGTCGGCGCAGTCGGGATCGGCGAAATCGGCAAGGGATTCGGTCTGTCGACGCGAAAGGCCGACGGTTCGCTGCTCCGGATCGACGATCCCGAACTCGACCCGGTGTGGACCGCCGCCGGGCGCCTTGGGATCCCCGTGTTCATTCACACGGCGGAGCCCGAGGAGTTCTTCCAACCGATTGACAACAAGAACGAGCGCTGGCTCGAGCTCGCGCTGTTCAACGATCGGCGGAACGGGCCCGGGTCAGGCCGCCCGGCGTTCGACAGCCTCATGATGCAGCGCGACAACCTGTTCAAGCGCCACCCGAAGACCACGTTCGTCGCCGCGCACATGGGCTGGCACGCGAACGACCTCGGGCGACTCGGCAGGATGTTCGACGCGATGCCGAACGTGTACGCCGAACTCGGCGCCGTGCTGTACGACATCGGACGGCAGCCGCGCGCGGCGCGCGACTTCTTCGTGAAGTACCAGGATCGCATCCTCTTCGGCAAGGATTCATTCCAGCCGGAGGAGTACCCGTACTTCTGGCGGGTCTTCGAGACGAAGGACGACTACTTCGATTACTACCGCGACTACCATGCGTTCTGGAAGCTCTACGGCATTGACCTGCCGGACGACGTGCTGAAGAAGGTGTACTACAAGAACGCGCAGCGGATCACGAAGAACGTCCCGACGGCCGGCTTCCCGCGGTAGTTCCGCGGTAGCGCCGCGCTATCGGCGCGTCAGTTCCACCGCAGGTTGCGAAGCTGGTCGAGGTTCACGTTGCCGCCGCTCATCACGGCGGCGATGCGTGAACCCCTCGGCAGCTTGATGAGGCCGTGGAGCAGCGCGGCCACGGGCGCGGCCGCGGCGCCTTCGATCACCAGCTTGCAGCGTTCCATCGTCCAGAGCATCGCCTCGAAGATCTCCTTGTCCGGGAGCGTGACGATCTCGTCCACGAATCGCTGCACGACGGAGAAGTTCAGCTCGCCGCAGCGGCGCACGCGCAGCCCGTCAATGATCGTGTTGCATTCGATCGTCTGAAGCGAGCCCGCCTCGACGCTTCGCTTCATCGCGGGGCCGTCGCTCGACTCGACGCCGATCACGCGGCAGCCGGGGTTGTGGCTCTTCACCGCCATCGAGACGCCCGCGATGAGCCCACCGCCGCCGATCGGCACGATGATCGCATCGAGCTCGGGCCAGTCGCGCACCACCTCGAGGCCGAGTGTGCCCTGCCCGGCGATCAGCTGCGCATCGTCGAACGGATGCACGTAGGTGAGGCCTTCCTTCTCGACGAGTTCCTTCGCCTTCTCGTTGGCTTCGTCCCAGATGCTCCCATGGAGCACGACCTCGGCGCCGTACGCCTTCGTGGCCGCGACCTTGGCCGGCGTCGCGTTCGTCGCCATGCAGACCACTGCCCGGATGCCGTGAATGCGCGCGGCGAGTGCCACGCCCTGCGCGTGATTCCCCGCGGATGAACACACCACGCCGCGGGCTTTCTGGTCCGCCGGCATCTGCGCGAACTTGTTGAGTGGCCCGCGGATCTTGTAGCTGCCCACCTTCTGGAAGCACTCGGCTTTCAACATCACGTCGAAGCCGGTGCGCTCGCTCAGCTGCTGCGAACCGAGCAGCGGGGTCCAGTGGATGTGCTCGGCGATCCGGTTGCGCGCCAGGTCGAAGTCATCGAGGGTCAATGTGAGCATGGCCCCAATCTACGGATTGGGGCCATGCGGCACATCAGGACTCCGACGGCGCGGATGCCTCCGTTACGGCGTGATCACCGGGCGGCCGTCCACGTCGAGCCGGATGACGGGAGCGATCCCCGTCTTGCTGAGCGGCTCCTCGATCGTCGCGCGATCGCCGACGATGATGATGTTGAGGTTGTCGATGTCGATGTACTTCTTCGCGACGCGGACAAGGTCATCCTTCGTCACGGCACGAACCTTGGCCGCGTACTCCTGGTAGTAGGCGTCGCCGAGTCCCTGGACGTACACGCCGGAGATCGCGCCCCGCACACCGCCCACCGACGCGAAGGTTTCCGGCAGCGACTGCACGAGCGCGTCCTTCCCCTGCGTGAGTTCATCGTCGGTGAACGGGATCGCGCCTTGGACACCGCGCAGTTCCTTCATGAACTCGATCAGTGCGCTGTCGGTCTTGGCCGTCATGATTCCGCCGCCGGCGCGGAACGCACCGGGCCCGCGTCCGTACGCGTAGCTCGAGCTGACGCCGTAGCTGTAGCCCTTCTGCTCGCGGATATTGGCATTGAGGCGCGACTGGAACAGCTGGCCGAGCAGCGTGTTCATCACCTGCAGGGCGTAGTAGTCCGGCGTGTAGCGGTCGGGGCCGATGTGGCCGAGCTGGAAGACCGACTGCGCCGCCGCGGGCTTGTCCACGAGGTAGATGGCGCGGGCTTTCCGAGCCGGTGGCTGCGGATAGCTGAATGACGGGCGCTCGCCGCCGGCCGCCCATGCCGCGAAAGCCTTCTCGATCGAGGCCCGCACGCGCGCCGGGTCCACATCCCCTACCACCGTGATCACCGCGCGGCCCGGCTTGAAGTACTCGCGCGCAAAGCCGGCGACGTCCTCGCGCGTGATAGCCTTGATCGTCGCCTCGGTGACGACGCGCCCGTACGGATGCGCGTCCCCGTAGTTGACCTTCGAGAACACGTTTGCCGCGATCGTGTTGGGTTGGTCGCGCGCTTGCTGCAGGCCCACCAGCGTGCGGCCGCGAATGCGTTCCAGCGCGTCGGCGGGATACGTCGAGTTCAGCATCATGTCGGCCGCGAGCGCGAGTGCGGCATCGAAACGGTCCTTGAGCGCCGTGAATCCAATGGTGCCGCTCTCCGCACCGATGCCGACGTTGATCGAGGTGCCAAGCATCTGCTGTGCGTCGGAGAGCGCGTCCGCGGACTTCGTCGTCGTGCCTTCCGTCATCATCTGGGCGGCGAAGCCCGCGACGCCGAGCTTGGCGTCGGATTCGAAGTTCAGCGCCCCACCGACGACCGCGATGGTGAACGATACGAGTGGCAGGTCGCGCTTCACGCTGACGATCAGCTCGGCGCCGTTCGCGAGCTTGGCCTTGGTCCAGGTCGGGATCCGCGTCGTCGGACTCGCGGGTGCGACCGGCTGCTTGGTGCGATCGAGCGTGGCAGCCTGACGCGGAGCCGCCTGCGCGCCGATGGTCGCGGTAGCGACCGCGGTCACAACCGCAGTCGCAACGAGTGTGCGGGCAATGCGCGTGTGCATGGTCATCTTACTTTCCCTCCACGACGTAGCGTGCGCCGTCGCCGGCGACGGTGACTTTCTTGCTGGCTTCGGGCTTGGCGGCCTGGTCGAGCTTGCCCTGCGGCACGATCGAGAGGACGACGCGGCCGGCCGTGAAGTACTTGTTCGCCACGCGCTTGACGTCCGCGGCGGTCACGGCCTTGATGGCGGCGTAGTCCCGCTTGAAGTAGCCCGGGTCGCCCTTGAAGACCGAACCGCTCAGGAGTGTCTCGGCCTTGTTCAGCGTGTTCTCCAGGCCGGAGACGAACCCGAACTCCGCGCCGACGGTGGCCTTGGTCATCTCGTCGGCGGTCGGGCCGTCGCGCTTGAGCCGCTCGATCACGGAGTCCATTGCGGTCTCCAACGCGGTGAGCGAGTGACCCGGTCGCGGCGTGACCTGCACCATGTAGAACCCGTAGTTCTCGCTGCTCGCCTGGAACGCGCCGACATTCGCGGCGGACTGCGCGTCGAACACCAGCGCCTTGGTCAGGCGCGCGGTACGGGGCCCGGAGAGGATCGCCGAGACGATGTCGAGCACGCGATCATCGTCGGAGTCCGTGCCGACCGTCGGCCACGCAACCTGGAGGCGCGGCACCTGCACGCGATCTTCGAAGGTGACGCGCTTCTCCGCGGCGAGCGTCACGGGCTTGACGGTCGGCCGTACGATCGGGGCGCCACGCTTCAGGTCGCCGAAGTACTTCGTCACCCAGGCCTTCACCTGCGCGGGATTGAAATCGCCGACGATCGCGATCGTGGCGTTGTTCGGCGCGTAATAGAGGCGGAAGAACTCCTTCACGTCGTCGACCGTCGCCTTCTGCAGGTCGGACATGTAGCCGACCACGGGCCACGAATATGGATGCGAATCGTCGAGCAGCTGGCTGGCGATGATCTCGAATGCGCGTCCGTACGGCTGGTTGTCAATGCCCTGCCGGCGTTCGTTCTGCACGATGTCGCGCTGCGCGACGAACTTGGCTTCATCGAGTTTTTCGAGCAGGAAACCCATGCGGTCGGCTTCCATCCAGAGCGCGGTCTCGAGGTAGTTCGACGGCACGACTTCGTAGTAGTTCGTCCGGTCGTTGTTGGTCGAACCGTTGTTGAAGCCGCCCACGCCTTCGGTGAAGCGATCGTGGTAGCCGTAGGGGACGTTGCCGGATCCCGTGAACATCACGTGCTCGAACATGTGGGCGAAGCCGGTTCGGCCGGGCTTCTCGTTCTTGGAGCCGACGTGATACCAGACGTCCACGGCGACACGCGGCACGGTGCGATCCACGGACAGGATTACGGTCAGGCCGTTCGGCAGCTTGTAGGTCTCGAACGGGATGTTGATCGCCGAGCTGGCTTGGGCGGGTCGCGTAGCCGCGGACGGCTGCGCGATCGCGTTGCTCGGGCCGGCGGCGAGGAGTGCCGCGAGCAGCGCGGCGCGACGGGTGCGTTTTCGCATCGGGTTGGTGCGGAGAGGTTGGTGCAGTTGTTGGATGGGAGCCCGCGTGGGGCGATGGTCACCCGGTACTACGGGTGCCAATCATTATATGTGACAGGCGCGAAGCCCCAGGGGTTGCCCGCTGGGGGTCCTCCATGCGCCGCGCGGGTCGGCGCGGCGTCCGGGGCTTCGCTACCCGCGGTCGCTCAGGGCTGCGTGCGTTTCGCCCGCCGCGCCGCGACCTGCTTGTCGAAGTCGTCCTGCTCGAGGTACGTCACGTCCACCCACGCGTGCGCCATCTCGTCAACCGTGCGGTCGCCCCAGCCCACCCACTGCTCGGGATCCGGGTTGTTGAGGTTGGCCTTCGTGTTGTCGTGCCACGCCGTGAAGACGAGCATCGTGCCCTTGGGGAGCAGCGGCGCCGCGTCATCGGCATAGATGTAGTTGTTGTGCCAGTTCCACTGGAAGTTGTTCACGTGCGTGAGCACTTCGCGGCGGCCGTCGGGATACACGGCTTCCATCATCATGGCCTTGCCGCGCATGTGCATGTGCGGCTGGAAGTTCTCGATGCGCGCCGGCGCGCGCAGCACGGTGTAGTTCTGCGTGATCGTCTTCTGGCCCGGCGGAATGTCGAGCTCGGAGCCGGCCGCCACGTTGTACATGTTGAGGATCGTGCGGTTCTTCGGCTTGTAGCCCTTCGGGTAGAACCAGATCCCGAGTTCGACCTGATCGTTCTTCACTTCCTGGCCGATCGCGTAGTAATGCACTTCCCAGCGGATCTTTGCGCCCGGGAGCATGAGCTTCCCGGCGTCTGCGTTGAAGATCTCGCCCGTCTTGCCGAGGGCCCACTCCATGAAGAGGCCGGCACTCATCGGTCGCGCGTTGCCGGTTTCATCGTGCTGGTGCGCGGTGCTGGCCACGCCCTGCGGCACCGGGCCTTCGTCCTGCGCGAGCGACGCGAGCACATGGTGCACGACTTTCTTGCCCAGGGGCATCTGCGGCTTGATCTCGATCGCCTTGACCCAGCGCTCTTCCGTGAGCGGAACATCGGACGTTGGCCGCCACCACTTGTCCTGCCCGCGCGCGGCGACATTGTATGGCGCGGACTTGATGACGAGATCGGGCTCACCGAACTTCTCCGCGAACTGCCAGACGGCCGGGTCGGGGAACTTCGCCGGCGGCGGCGCGAGCTTGGGATCGCCTTCCGGCGCACCGGCGTCCACCCAGTCCACGATCGTGGCGATTTCGGCGTCGCTCAGCGAGCGGTCGTTCTTGTACTGCTGGATCCCCACGGTCTTGTCGAGGTGCCACGGCGGCATGCGGCGCGTGGCCACACGCGACTTGATGCGCGCGGCGAAACGTTTCGCATCCGCATAGGTCATCAGGGAGATCGGCGCGATCGAGCCGGGCGTATGGCAGACCTGGCACTTGTTCTGGAGGATCGGCGCGACGTCCTTCGACCACACCGGGCCTTCGTGCGTGGCGACCGCCGCTGCGGGCGCGCGCGGCGGCGCTGCCGCGACCTGTCGAGCGGGCGCTTGGGCGTCGACCGAGGCTGCGCCGATGGCCAGCGCGGCGATCGCGAGCGTTGAAGCAAGGCGGGTGTTCATCATCGAGTGTGTCATCGTCATCCTCACGGAGTGACCGTCACCTTCACGAAGCCATTGGACCAGCAGCACTGCGAATGTCCGGCCGATGCGACCGGACCGTCATTGGCGCGCAGGCGGAGCACGTACTCCCCCGGTACCGCGAACGTAGCCGTCGTCGCGGCCGCGCCTTCGGTTCCGGGGCGCGGCGCGGGATTCGCGAACGTCACCGCGCCAGGGCCCGAATGCTTGAACCAGCGAAGAGCCGGAACGCCTCGCCCGGCAGCGGCGACGCTACCCCGGGTGCGACCGTCGTCGGTCACCCAGGCGTTGAGCGCCATCGCCGCACCGACTTTGGCGGCGAGCGGCGCGCCGAAGCCGCCCGTCGGGCCCGCGTAGGCCTGACCGCCGGCGGCGAATCGAATCGTGGGTGGCCGGTTGTCGCCGGCCTCGCCTTCGAGCGCATCAATCTGCCAGCTCGGGTGCAGCGAGCCCGGGATGCGCAACGTGTCGCCGCGCACCACGAGCGTCCATGTCACCTTGTCGCGCTGCGGCCAGTCCGCCGGAACGGTGATCGTGAATACGCCCCAGTGCCGGCGGGCGTGGAACACGGCAGGCTGCCCCCGATCGGCGGGCCCCGGCGACACGAAGTTGCCCGGGCCGATGGGGATCTCGATCACTTCCTCGGCGTTGCGGTTGAAGTAGCCGAAGGAAAGCGCAAAGGTGCCGTCAGCGTTCTTGAACCATCCCTCGAACGCGGGCGTGACCGACTGTCCTTTCGCGCGGATCGGTTCGAGTTGCTGGGCTTCGGTGGCATCAGGCGCGGCGGCAGCAGCAACCAAGACCACTGCCACGGCGAGGCGGGGGGATCGCAGCATCTGTTTAAAGAGGGGGCCCACCTGCCCCGTTGTCAAATTGTGTGAGCTGGGAGACTAGCGTCCGCCGGGCTGGCCCTCGCCCTTGATGAAGCCTCCATTGCGGAGTTCGTGGATCGCTGTTTGCAGTTCTTCCCGCGTGTTCATGACGATCGGCCCGTACCAGGCCACGGGCTCTTCGATCGGCCGCCCTGAGACCAGGAGGAATCGGATACCCTCGTCGCCGGCCCGGACGACCACTTCGTCGCCGCGCCCGAAATGCACGAGCGAGCGATTGCCCGCCGTCGAGCGGACCGGATTGTCATCGTCGGCGTGCCGCTCGGTCAAGACGCCGGTCGGCTCGGAGGCATCCCGAAAATCGCCGCCACCCTGGAACACATAGGCGAACGCGTTCGCGCGCGTGTCCATCGCGAGCCGCTTCTTCCTGCCCGCCGACACCCACACGTCGAGGTACTGCGGGTTGGCCGCGATGCCATCCACCGGCCCCTTCTTGCCCCAGTATTCGCCGATGATCACGCGAACGGTCGTCCCGTCGTCGTCCGTGACCTCGGCGACGTCCTTGGACTTCACGTCCTGATATCGCGGCGCCGTCATCTTGAGCGACGACGGCAGGTTTGCCCAAAGCTGGAACCCGTGCATCCGACCGGCCGCGTCGCCTTTGGGCATCTCCTGATGCATGATCCCGCTGCCGGCCGTCATCCACTGCACATCGCCGGCGCCAAGCACGCCGGTATTGCCCAGCGAGTCCTGGTGCGTGACGTCCCCGGCCAGGACATACGTGATGGTCTCGATGCCACGGTGTGGATGCCACGGGAAGCCCGCGAGGTAGTCGCTCGGCCGCTCGCCGCGGAAGTCGTCGAACAGCAGGAACGGGTCGAACTCGTTCTTCTCGCCGAACCCGAACCCGCGACGGAGCCGTACCCCGGCGCCCTCCATGGTTGGGACGGCTTCGGTGACGCGCGTGACCGGACGGATGGACATGGCTTGGCTCGGCGATGTGGGCGGGGGCCCCAGAATCCAGAGGCCGCCGCAGGGCGGCGAATCCTCGTAAACTTAGCGGCCGTAGGGGGTTGGCCCCGAAAGCACCAGGACATTCCAATGCCTATCCAAGCAGTCGTAGCGCCCGCCCCGCCGGGCCAGATCACGATTCAGGTACCGGGAGTCGCGACGCCCCAGGCGATCTATCGGGCAGCGCGCGAGCAGCGGGACGTACTTGGCGATCAACTGTCCGCGCTCCAGCGCGAGCGCGGTGAGGTTGAGCGGCAACTCGGTGATCTGTCAACGCCGTCGGCGAGCAAGCCGGGGCTTGAGAAGCGGCTCGAAGCGATTGATGCGCGAATCACGGATATGGACAAGCAGATCGCGCAGAGCGACGCGCTTGTGGCACAAGCCGCTGGCACCCCAGGCGCGACAACGCCGCCTCCGCGGCGTGATGGTCCCGACCCCGACATGGTCGTCGGGTACTCGGGACTCGTGGCGCTGGCATTCGCCATCCCGATCGCGATCGCGTACGCGCGCCGGATCTGGCGCCGCTCGGCGAAGACAGAGGTCGTGCTGCCGCCGGAGATGGCCGAGCGCATGGCCGCAATGGAACGCGGCGTGGAAGCAGTCGCGATCGAGGTCGAACGCATTGGCGAAAGCCAGCGGTTCCTCACCCAGGCGCTGGCCGATCGCGGTGAGATCCGGGCGCTCGGCGGCGCGAAGGAACCAGTGCCCGTGGCCCGACACCGAGAGAGCTGAACGACACGCGCAGGCTGCAACACCATATCAAGCAGGAGCCTCAATCATGACCCCCACCATGACCAGACTTCGCATCCGTCCTCTTCTCGCAGCGGTACTCATGCTCGCCGGCATTTTCGCGCCGCCGGCTGCGGAGGCCCAGCGCCCGATCCGCGTGTTCATCTCCGTGGACATGGAGGGGATCGGCGGCGTCGTCACCGATCAACAGTTGGGCCCGACCGGCTTCGAGTACACGCGCTTCCGTGAGATCATGACCGCCGAGGCGCTGGCGGCGATGCAGGGCGCGCGCGAAGCGGGGGCCACCGAGTTCGTGATCGCCGATTCGCATGGCAGCATGCAGAACCTGCTGATTGACCGGTTCCCGGCCGACGTGCGGATCGTGCGCGGCACCGGCCGTCCGCTGGGCATGATGCACGGGATCGATTCCACGTTCAGCGCCGTGATGTTCATCGGCTACCACTCTGCGACGACCAACCCGCAGGGCGTTCGCGCGCACACGTTCTCATCGGCGACCCTTGCCGCGGTGAAACTCAATGACGAGCCGATCGCCGAGTCGGGACTGAACGCGCGACTGGCCGGCTACTTCGGCGTGCCGGTCGTGTTGATCTCGGGCGATGCGGATGCCGTAGGTGAGTTGCAGAAGCTGACGGCCACGGCCGGTCCGGCCGCCGAAGGCGCGGTGGTGAAGGACGCGATCGGGTTCCACGCCGCGACCGTGATGACGCCCGAGGCCTCGCAGGCGCTGATCAGGGCCAAGGCGAAGACCGCGATCACGCGGCTCCGCGAGTTCAAGCCAGTGGCCGCACGCGGAGCGTTCCGCGTGGACATCACGTTCAAGAACTACATGCCGGCGGAAGCACTCGCCCAGCTCCCGGGCACGGAGCGGGTGGACGCGCACACGGTGCGCTACCGGCTCAACTCGATCATTGATGCGGCGCGGTTTCTCGGGTTCATCGGCAACTACCGGGCGGACCTGACGCCGTAACCGGGCACGGCCCGCGGCCGCGCGCCGCCGCTACTTCCCGTCTTTCAGCTGCCGGAACTGTTCGTCCACGGATTCCGGGACGAGCAGGTTGTCCGCGATGTGCGCGATCTCCTCGGCTTCGCGCCACGTGCGCTCGAGCTCAGTGAGTTCGCCTTCCATCGCCCGGCGTTCGGACTCCTCGTGCAGCGCCATTTCGAGGGCGAGGCGCTGTTCGGCCGGCAGGCTGAAGAGGCCATACTTGGAAAAATTGTGACGAGCCTGAAGGCGACTCTTCGACACATTCGGCTCGAACAGTTCGCGCATCGAGTACGGCGCCAGGTCCGCCAGCTTTGCGACAAACTGCTCCGGCGATCCGGCCATCTCGATTCGCTCAACAGCGTGCTGGACCGTCCGCTTGTTCCCTCCGAATCGGTTCACCTGCGGTATGACCAAGGCTGCCAGACGCTGGGCTTCCGCGCCCTGAAACTCCCTCGCGCCATTCTTGAAACGGAGCCGCAGCGACAGCGATCCGTCATGCGCGCGGCCGATCGCGGATTCGCCGAGGTGCCGACGGCGGACCGGCATGACCTGTCCATCACTGGCACGCACCTTCGCGACCACTGCTTCGGGGCTCCCCAGCACCATGTTTCGGCCGAACTGCACGAGCAGATACCCGAACCCTCCGACACCAATACCAGCGGCGCTCCCGCCGACGACGAGCGCGCCGAGCGCCGCCACGCCGCCGCCGGCCATCCACATCGCCCGTGTGCGCCTGCGTCCGAACTGGTCGCCGTAGCGCCAGGCCGCGAACTCGGGCCGCAGTGGCTCGCCGATGCGCACCAAGGTGGTCCCGTCTTCGACCTTGGCCAGCCCGATGTTGTCCGTCGCTACACGCTTCCGCGTGTCCCGGTAGAGGCGCTCGGCGGCCTCGATCGCTTCCCAGCGCGTATCCAGCGGCGAGAGGTTCCAACGCTCGCAGCTGCGGCATACGACCCAGAGACGCCCGCGCGACTGGTCAAACGCGAGTCGCTTGCCGACCGGAAACTCCTCGATCGCCTCGTTCTTGCCGAGGTCCTTGTTGCAGAAGATGCAGGTGGTGAACACGTCCGACTCAAAGATTACTACGGGGCCCGGTGGCCGCCGGTGTCAGGTCCTGCAGGCCGTGCACAGCGAGGCGCCCGGCAACGGCGTACAATAGAGCGTCTATCCCCAACCCTCCACCGCTACTCGGGACTCGTCATGCAACTCCTTCGCGCCACCCGCCTTTCCCGGCTCGTCCTTGCCGTCGTGCCCGCGGCTGTTGCTGCGCAGGGCGCGGCCAAGAAGCCGCTCGCCCAGGCCGACTGGGACCGCTGGGAAACGATCGCCGCGCCCACGCTTTCTGCCGACGGCAAGTGGGCGGCGTACACGCTGAACCCGCGGGTCGGCGACGGCACGTTCGTTGTCCGCTCAACCAGCGGCTCGACCGAGCACCGCGTGAACCTTGGCTACACGAATCGTGAGAACAACACGCCGGGCGGCGAGCGGGGCCGGGGCGCGGCGCCGGGCGCCGGTGGTCCTCCGGGTGGCGGTGGTCGCGGCGGACGGGGCGGCGGGGCCGGTGGCCCGAACGGCCTTGGGCCCTTCAGCGCCGACGGCCGGTTTGCGTTCACGATGGTGAGCCAGCTTCCCCGTACGCAGGTGGACAGCATCGAGGCCGCGCAGCGCGCGGCGGGACGCGGTGGCCGCGCCGGCAATGCGCAGGGTGGGGCAAACAACCAGAACAACAACTCATTGCGCGTCGTGCGACTCGCCGACGGCAACGTCGAGGTGATCCGTGGCGCGCGAAGCTTCCGCGTGCCCGATGCAAGCGGAAAGTGGCTGGCGTACGCGCTCCCTGACTCGATTGCGGAAGCGGCCGCGGCCGCTGGTGGTGGCCGCGGTGGGCGTGGCGGCGCGGCAGGTGGTGCAGCAGGCGGAGCTGCGGGCGGCGCGAACGGAAATGCGGCGACGCGACGCACGTACGGAACGCCGCTCGTCGTCCGCAACCTCGATACGGGCGCCGAGGAACGACTCGCCGACGTGACGAGCTACACGTTCGACGACAGTGCGAAGGTGCTCGCGTTCACGGTGGCGTCGCGGGATTCGACGAAGGACGGCGTGTACCTCCGTGACCTTGGCCCGGGCACCACTCGCACCGTGTTGAGCGGACCGGGCAACTATCGCGCGTTTGCGTTCGATCGCGCGCAACAGCAGTTCGTGTTCGCGTCGGATCGTGACGACTTCGGCAAGCCGAACGCGCAGCCCACGATCTACACGGGCTCGGTCCGTACTGGAACGGCGCAGGCGGTGCTCTCCACCGCTGCGCTTCCGTCCCAGTTCCGGTTCCCGGACAACGTGACGGCATCGTTCACGCGCGCGGGCAACGCACTCACGGTGAACATCGCACCGCCGCGAGAGGAAGTCGTGCCGAACGACTCGCTCGTCGGCAAGGCGAAGTTCGACCTCTGGCACTGGCAGGACGTTCAGATCCAGCCGACGCAGCTCTTGCAGGTGAATCAGGCGATCAACCGGACGTACCAAGGGCTGGTCAACATCGCCACGAAGAAGTTCACGCGACTCACGGATGACAACCACCCGAACGTGACGCTCAGCGACGACGCCAAGGTTGGCCTGCAGGCCACGGGTGTGCCGTACGCAATGAGCAACACCTGGGGCGATGGCGGCACGGATGTGTACCTGCTGGACCCGGCGACCGGCGCCCGCAAGGAACTCGCGAAGAAGATCACCGGTCAGGCGCAGCTCTCGCCGGGCGGGAAGTTCATCGCCTGGTTCCACGACAAGCAGTGGTATTCGCACAACATCGCGACCGGGAAGACCACCGACCTGACGAGCGCCATGAAAGGCGTGCGCTTCGAGCAGGAGACGTGGAGCACACCGGGCGACGCCGGGGCGTGGGGCATTGCCGGCTGGACGAAGGACGATCGCTCGGTGCTCATCAACGATCGCTTCGATGTCTGGGAGATTGACCCGGCCGGCGTACGGGCGCCTGTGGTCCTCACGGATTCGCTCGGCCGACGCGAGAGCATCACGCTGCGCCTGATCCCTCTCGGGCGCGAAGCGGACGATCGCTTTGTGGACGCCACGAAGCCCGCCTGGTTCAGCGCCTTCGATGAAGACACGAAGGAAAGCGGCTTCTATCGTGGTCGCCTCGACGCGCGGCGTGTCCCGGAGAAGGTGATGATGGACCCCGTGCGGTACACCAACCCGGTGAAGGCGGACAACGCCGAGGTGTACATGCTCACGCGGAGCACCTTCTCGGAGTTTCCCAATCTGCTCGTGGGGCCCAGCGTTGCAGCGGCCAAGACGAAGATCTCCAACGCGAACGCCTTCCAGTCCCAGTACTCGTGGGGTTCCGCTGAGCTCGTGACCTGGAGCAGCATGGACGGCGTACCGCGTCAGGGAATCCTGTTCAAGCCGGAGAACTTCGACCCGAACAAGAAGTACCCGATGATCACGTATTTCTACGAGGATCTCTCGGACGGGCTGCACTCATACATCGCGCCGAACGGCGGCACGAGCGTGAACATCACGCACTATGTGTCGAACGGGTACGTGATGTTCGAGCCCGACATTCATTACGAGATGGGCCACCCCGGACAGAGCGCGGTGAAGTCCATCGTGCCCGGCGTGCAGAAGGTGCTGGACATGGGCTTCGTGGACCCGAAGAAGCTCGGCTTGCAGGGCCACTCGTGGGGCGGATACCAGACCGCCTACCTGATCACGCAGACCAACATGTTTTCGGCGGCCGAGGCCGGCGCGCCTGTGGCGAACATGACCAGCGCCTACGGCGGCGTGCGTTGGGAGAGCGGCGTGAACCGTGCGATGCAGTACGAGAGCGGGCAGAGCCGCATCGGCAAGACGATCCAGGAAGGACTGCCGCTCTACCTCGAGAACTCGCCGCTGTTCCACCTAGACCGTGCGAACACGCCGCTCCTGATCCTGCACAACGACCTGGACGGCGCGGTGCCGTGGTATCAGGGCATCGAGTTGTACATCGGCATGCGGCGCCTGCAAAAGGAGGCCTACATGTTCAACTACAACAATGAGCTGCACGGCATCCAGGGTCGCGCGAACCAGAAGGACTGGGCGATGCGCATGCAGACATTCTTTGACGTGAAGCTGAAGGGCGATCAGGCGCCGGAGTGGATGGTCAAGGGCATTCCCGCGAAGGACAAGGGGAAAGACCAGGTCGTCCCGACGATCCGCCCGTAGTACCGCGACACAGGTAGACGGACAAAGCCCGCTCGGCAAGTTGCCGGGCGGGCTTTGTGTTGCGTGCTGACGTGCGCTGACCCGCTACGGCGCCGGCCGCTGATACCGCCCGACGAGCACGGCCTTGCCGCGAATGCGGCCCGCCATCGCGGTCATCACCGCCTCGCGTGTCGCCGCCGCGGACAATCCGACGGCCGCAACGTTGACCGGACCATCGAGCGCGTACAACTCGAACATGTAGTAGTGCGGCGGGCCTGTCGGTGGCGCAGCCGGTCCACGATAGTACGGCCCGCTCACGCTGATCTGGCGAAGGCCGTTCTCCAGCTGCGGGCCCTGCGGTACGCCCTCGGGCAGCGATGTCGCCGTGCCCGGGATATTCCAGACCAGCCAGTGCAACGTGTCGTCGCGCCCGTCGCCCGTGGGCGCGCTCGCGTCATGCACGACCAGCACGTAGCTCGCCGTGGAATCCGGCGCCCCGCTCCATGCCAGTGGCGGTGACACGTCGCGCCCGGGCTGTGCGTGCTTCGCAGGGATTGACCCGCCGTCCGCAAATGCCGGTGACGTCAACGTCATGATCCGGATCCCGCCGCGACCACGACCGCCGCCACCCCGGCCACCTCCGCCGCCGCCTCCACGACCTTGCGCCTGCGCGCCCGGCTGGCCGGCTGGCGGCGCGGGCGGCGGAGTTTGTGCGATGACAACGTCCGCAAGGAACGCCAGGCCGGCGACTACCGGCGCCACCCGGTTGACGAGTCGGCGGGCCGCGAGGGTTGTGAAGCGCATGTGCCGGCTCATCGGAAGGACGCCGGCTGCGCACGGCGCCACGCGTCGTAGCGCGCGCGCAGTGTCTTCACCGGATTGAGGTTTTCGCCTGGCTTGATCGAGTTCGGACCCGTCTGGTTCGGCTGCGCAACGGTGAGGTACATCGCGTACTTACCGTTGTTGTGCGCCCAGGTGTTGTCGGCGCGCGGCGCGCCGTCGCCGAGCGCATCGCCTCGCTCCGCCATCAGGATGTAGGCGATGTACGACGTGCGACCTTCGCAGGGATTCAGCGGCTTGGAACCATCTGCCGGCAGCGGCGGGCATGTGCAGCGGCTGTCGCCGCCGTACTGATCCGCGGTTTCGAGCGCGGCCATCACGCGATCGGTGATGGCGCCGTTGGTGTGCAGGAACGCCTTCACGGCGTTCGGCACGACCTCGCCGGCGCGCAGGATGTTGCCCTGGATCGAGTAGTAGATCTGCGTGCCGGGCACGCGGCCCTGGATGTCCTGGGTCACGAATCCATTGCCGAGCCCGGAGTGCCCGGCGGTGCGGCCCTGCAGGTCCACGATCCCGAACTGTCGCGATTGGAAGGACGGGTCCGCCGATAGCATCTCGATGATGCGCGCGGGGTCGGTGCCCTTCTGAAGCTCATTGTACACGAGCATCTGGTTGGCGTGCGTACCGTCCACGCCGGCCTGACACGCCGCGACGCCCTTGCCGGGCACGACGACCGCCTGCATGCCCATCAGGAACATCTCGGTGTTGTTGACGCAGGTGGCCGACGCGATGACGATGCGGCCGGTCGCAAGGTCAACCGCGATCACGGACCACGTGGCGTGCGCCGCGGCAGGAACGGCCGCCGAAAGAACAAGCGCCGCCGCAACCGCGCGAACGGTTCGGAAAACGGATGGTATTGGCATGCGGAGAACCTGCGCCGTATAGCCGACCGCGCGCAAGACCTTCTGGCGCAACGGGATGGCCGCTCAGGCGAGGAACGCGGCGGCCTGCCGAGGTCGGGCAAACCCCGACGCCGCGACGCCGCCATGGGCCCGAACGTGAAGCCAGAGCGAGCGCAACGAACCCTTCACCCCGCCGCCGATGAACACCGTCGTGTTGCCGACCGCACCAGGACGCTCCTACTGGAGAGCGGCGCAGTTCGTGGGCATCGTGCTCACGCTCGTGCTGCTCTACGGGCTCGTGACCGCACCGACGTTCTCGCTCAAGCTGCTGTGGGATGTCGTGATCCCGGTCCTTCCGCTCACGTTTCTCTTGAACCCGATGATCTGGCGGAACGTGTGTCCGCTCGCGTCGCTCAACGAGTTCAGCGGCGGGCAAGCCGCCGGCCGCGTGATTCCCGCGGGCGCCCTGCGAATGAGCTGGGCGATCGGCATCATCCTGCTCGCGCTGATGGTGCCCGCGCGCCGGTTCCTCTTCAATACAGAGGGAGTCGTGCTCGCCGCGACGATCGCGGCCGTCGCCGCGCTGGCGCTGGCCGGCGGTTTCGTATTCCGGCGCCGTGCGGGGTTTTGCAGTTCGATCTGCCCGGTGCTGCCGGTGGAGCGCCTGTATGGCCAGGCGCCGCTCGTCCCGATGCACGGCGTGCGATGCGACCTGTGCACGGTATGCACGCCGCTGGGTTGCCTCGACCTGACCGGAACGAAGAGCGTGCCGCAGACGGTCGGGCCGCTGCGACGCGAATCGAACTGGTGGCGTACCAGCTTCGGCGCGTTCGCCGCGGCGTTTCCGGGGTTCATCATCGGCTATTTCACTGTCGCGAATGGTCCGCTCGGTGCCGCGCTGGCTGTGTACGGCCATATCCTCCTTTACAGCGCGGTGAGCTTCCTCGCAGTCGCGACACTCGCGACGATCCTCGGAATCCGCAGCGCGGTGGCGCTTCCGTTCCTTGGCGCGATTTCGATCGGCGCGTACTACTGGTTCGCCGCGCCCGCGTGGGCAACGAACGCCGGCATCGCCGCAGCCGGCGATGCGCTCCGGGTCGGGATCGGCGCCGTGATCCTCTTCTGGCTCTGGCGGCAAGCCCGCACCGACGCTGCGCCGCTGACTTCACTTCAGTAGTTTCGGGGCGCACCCCCACCGGACAGGAGCGGTAATGCGACGAGTGATCGCCGTGCTTCTCGCCTGCGCAGCGTCGAGTTCGCTGCCGGCCCAGATTCGCGCCAGCATCAGTTTCCCGGCGGAGCGCTCGGCGCAGCCGCTGGATGGGCGACTCCTCCTGATGTTCTCGGCCGATACGACCGGGGAGCCGCGACTGCAGGTGAGCGACAACGTGGGCACCGCGCAGGTGTACGGCGTGGATGTGGACGATTGGCGACCGGGCGCTGCGCAGTTGGTTGACGCGCGCGCGTTCGGGTATCCGCATCGCTCACTCAGCGACCTGCCACCGGGCCGGTACCGCGTGCAGGCGATGATTAACCGCTACCAGACGTTCCGGCGCAGCGACGGGCACACGGTGAAGCTTCCGCCCGACAAGTGGGAAGGCCAGCAGTATGCGCGGAAACCCGGGAACCTGTATTCGAAGCCGGTCACGATGACCGTGACCCGCACAAGCGCGATCACGTTGACGCTCGACCAGGAAATCCCGGCAGTGGAGGACTTCGCGAAGAAGGAAACGAAGTACGTGAAGTACATGCGCATCAGGTCCGAGCTGCTGTCGAAGTTCTGGGGCACCGACATGTACCTCGGCGCGTGGGTGCTGCTCCCGGAAGGATTCGATTCGCACCCGCAGGCACGGTATCCGCTGGTCATCAACCACGGCCACTTCCCCAGCGGCATGGACAACTGGCGCGAGACCCCGCCGGACCCGAATCTCGCGCCCGACTACTCCACGCGGTTCTCGCTCGCGGGCTACAATCGCATCCAGCAGGAACTTGGCTACCAGTTCTTCAAGGACTGGACCGGCCCGGGCTTCCCGCGCGTGCTGATCGTACAGATCCAGCATGCGACGCCGTATTACGACGATTCATACGCGGTGAATTCCGCGAACAACGGACCCTACGGCGACGCGATCATGAAGGAACTCGTCCCGGAGATCGAGAAGCGGTATCGCGGCATCGGGCAGGGCTGGGCCCGCTTTACGTACGGCGGCTCGACCGGCGGCTGGGAAGCGATGGCGGTGCAGATGTTCTATCCCACCGAGTTCAACGGTGCCTGGGTCGCCTGCCCCGACCCGATCGATTTCCGGCACTACACCGTCGTGAACATCTACGAGGACAAGAACGCGTATTACGCCGAAGGGCCGTTCAAGCGCGTCGCGCGACCGGGTCAGCGCAACTACCTGGGCCACGTGAGCACGACGCTCGAGCAAACCAATCACCGTGAGCTGGCGCTCGCTGGCAACAGCCGCTCAGGCGACCAGTGGGATGTGTGGGAGTCGGTGTACTCACCCGTCGGACCCAACGGGTATCCGAAACCGATCTGGAACAAGCTGACCGGCGAGATCGACCGCGACGTGGCGCGGTACTGGCGCGACAACTTCGACCTGTCGCACATCCTCCAGCGCGATTGGAAGACCCTCGGCCCGCAACTCAAGGGCAAGCTGCGGATCTACGTCGGCGACATGGACAACTACTACCTCAACAACGCGGTGTACGCGGTCGAGAAGTTCCTGAAACAGGCGGACCCCCCGGCCGATGCCGTGGTGGACTACGGCGACCGCGACGAGCACTGCTGGAACGGCGATCACACGCGCTCGAACGCGTATTCCCGGCTCCGGTACCCGCAGATGGTGCTGCCGTGGGCGGTCGAGCGAATGCTGACGACCGCGCCGCCGGGAGCGGACCTCCGCAGCTGGCGGTACTGATCCGGTTCAGCGAAACCCGTCTTCGTACAGCTCGGCGAGCCGCGCCACCGGCGTGAAGTCGCCGGTCGCCTCGGCGGTCTGCACGATCGCGAACAGTTCCGGCGTGATGTGCGGGCAGCCGGCGAGCGTCGTTGCGATCGCCTGGCCGGCCAGCTGCGCCTCGGACTTGTCGGCAATGAACGCGCGCACCGCGGGATCCGCCGACGCGGTAAGCTCCCCTATCCCGCAGACCACGTGTGCTAGACTTTCGGGGGTGCCTTTCAGGAGGCATCACCGATGCGGAAGTCCCGATTCACCGAGAGTCAGATCGTTGCGATTTTGAAGGAAGGGGAGG
>Ga0194131_10000258_pt1 | contig 85442 bp, 80 predicted proteins | sample TA2KigO120mmetaG_FD_148631 | JGI IMG/M metagenome (GOLD analysis project Ga0194131, IMG submission 148631) | Freshwater microbial communities from Lake Tanganyika, Tanzania - TA2015053 Kigoma Offshore 120m | ecosystem: Environmental > Aquatic > Freshwater > Lake | place: Tanzania: Lake... | reverse complement strand
GCCAGCGCACGAACCGGTTGTAGCACGTCGTCGCCGGCCCGTAGCGCTCGGGGATGTCCGCCCACGGCGAGCCCGTCCTCAGCCGCCAGAAGATGCCATTGAGCACGCGCCGGTCGTCGGCGCGTGGAACCCCGCGCGGCTTGTTCGGCAACAGCGGCTGTAGGATCGACCATTCGAAGTCCGTGATCTCGTAGCGGCGTGCAGGCATCCTCGACCCTCCTCGAGGACCCTTGAATCACCCTTCGCCAACTTTGGGAATCCCATTTATGAGTTCATGACCTAGAGCATCACCCCGCCCGGACGGAATGCCGTCGCTTGCCTTGCCGCTGCAACGGCTTTTTGTCATTGTACCCGGCGAGTGGAGGCCTGGATGGCCGACAAGCTGGTCGTTCGGCTGAAGAACCAATTGCCGGAGGTCGCTCGCTTGGCCGAGCTTGTCGACCGGTTCGGCGCTTGCAACGGGCTGGCGGAAGGCCTGATCTACAACGTCAATCTCTGTCTCGACGAGCTCATCACCAACACCATTTCCTATGGCTATGACGATCACCGCGAGCACATCATCGCGGTTCAGGTGATGCTGGAGAATTGCGTGCTGAGGACGGTGTTGGAGGACGATGCCCGGGCCTTCAACCCGTTCGATGCCGAACCGCCCAATCTGGCCAGGTCGGTCGAGGAGCGCGCGATCGGCGGCCTGGGCGTTCACTTCGTGCGCACGCTGATGGACGAGGTGTCCTATCGGCGCACGTCGAGCGGCAACCGGGTGGAATTGACCAAGCGGCTGGATACGGGCGGATAGCGGCGGAGCGCAAGCCATGCAGATCGCGGAAGAGCAGTTGGGCGCCGTGCTGGTGATCGCGCCGAGCGGACGGCTGGACAGCGGCACGGCCAAGGCGTTCGAGGACGCGGTCATGAAGCACTTCGCCGCCGCCGGTCCCGCCACCGTGATCGACCTTGCCGACCTGGGCTATGTCAGCAGCGCCGGCTTGCGCGTGCTGTTGATGGCGGCAAAGCGCGCCAAGGTCCAGAACCGCAAGCTGGCGCTGTGCGGACTGAGCTCCTCGATTCGCGAAGTGTTCGAGATGAGCGGCTTCACCAAGCTGTTCGACATCGTCCCGGCACGCGCCGAGGCGGTGGCGAAGCTCGGCTAGGTGGCGTCGACCATGGCCGAAGTCGGCGTGGCGATGGAGGCGGACGCCCGGCAGCTCGAACGCGAGGTGCGCCAGCTCCTCAACGAAAGCCAGCCGTTCCTGGCCTATGACGCGGTCGGACGCGGCCTCGAACGCTGGCCGGGCAACGCGCGCCTGAAGCAACTGGGCGCGCTGGCGCTGTTGCGCACGGGCGCCCTGGACGACGCGCGCCACCTGTTGGAAACCGTGCCGGGCTGGTCGGCCGGCGACGAGCCGCCGCTGCGCAACCTGGAGGCAGCGCTGCGCCGGGCGGTGGCGACGCTGACGGCCAAGCCGACCGACAAGCGCGAGCGCGCGCGTGCGCGGGCGGCGGTGGCGGCGTTGTCCGAGGCGCTGGAGGCGATGCGCGGCCAGCAGGTCTCCCACGGCGGCCGCGACCCGGCTCTGCTGGGCCTGCTCGGCCGGGTCAACCACGAGATCTGGCGCCTGACCGGGCAGCGCCAGGAACTGGTGCGCAGCCGGGAATTCTACGAGGAGTGTTTCACGCTGTCGGGCGACCTGTTCGCCGGGGCGGAAGCGGCGGTAGCCGCCTATCTCCTGGGCGCGCGCGGTGTGGCGCGGAAGCTGGCGACGGCGGCGCTGCGTTCGCTCGACGCCGCCTCCGGATCGGGCGACGACGACTTGCCGGGGCACGACCATCCGGCGGTACGCAGCATGTCGCAGGCCGTGATGCAGTTGTTGCTGGGCCAGGCGGAGGCGGCGGCCGCAAGCTATGCCGAAGGCGTCGCGCTGGCCGGCCGGCAGTACCAGGTCGCGGTTGCCGCGCGCCGCGCGCTCAACGATCTGGGCCAGGCTGGCCTGAAAGTGCCGCCCGCCCTGCCGACGCTTCTGAAGCCGCCGACCGTCGTGGTCTTCACCGGACCGCCGCTCGATCGGCCGGGCCAGGCCGGCCCCCTGTTTCCGCCCCATCTCGAGCCGCAGCTGCGCGCTGCCATCGAAGCGCGGCTCGACGCGCTCGGCGGGCGCATCGGCTATGCCTCGGCCGCGGCTGGCGCCGAACTGCTGTTCGTCGAGGCGCTGCTGGAACGCGGCGCCGAGGTCAACCTGGTGCTGCCGTTCGAACTGGAGGATTTCGTCCGCCTCAACGTGGCGCCCGCCGGACCGCGCTGGGAACGGCGCTTTCGCAATGCCATCAAGCTGGCCGACAGCATCAGCTTCGCCACCGCCGAACGCTTCCTCGGCCATGACATGCTCTACCGCTTCGGCAACCAGGTCTTGCACGGCATCGCCGCTCTGCGCGCCCGGCTGCTGGCCAGCGAGCCGCATCTGCTGGCGGTCTGGAACATGCTGAGCGGCTCGCTGCCGGGCGGCGCGGCGGATTTCATCGACCGTTGGGGCGACATCACCCGGCTGTCGATCATCGACATCGAGGAACTCAACAGCCAGCATCCCGGCCCGGCCGGCGATGCGGGCCGCGCCCCGGACCCCTCGCCGACCGCGGTGCCGCCCGGCGGCGCGCAGCGCGTCATCAAGGGCATGCTGTTTGCCGACCTGGTCGGCTTCAGCAAGCTTGGCGAGGAGCACATGCCGGCCTTCCTCGATTTCGTCGGCCGCCTGCATGCCCGCGTGTCCGGTGGGCAGCACCCGCCCGAGTTCATCAAGACCTGGGGGGACGGCATCTTCGCGGTTGCACCACGCGCGCTCGACATCGCCGAGTTCGCGCTGAAGCTGAAGGACGCGGTGGCGCAGATCAGCGACGAGGTGGCGGGCCTGCCACGCCGCTTGGCGATCCGCATTTCGCTGCATGCCGGCCCGGTCTTTGAGGCCCAGGATCCGTTCACCGGCCTCAGGAATGCCTATGGCACGCACATCAATCGCGCGGCCCGGCTGGAGCCGGTGACGGTGCCGGGGTATGTCTACGCGACACAGACCCTGGTCGCGCTCTTGGCCGCCGAACAGGCCGAGTTGCGCAGCGAGGTCGAGCGTTCAGGCGAAGGCTTTCGCGAGCGGTTTGCCTGCGACTATGTCGGCATCTTGCCGCTGGCCAAGGGCTACGGCCGGGAACCGGTCTATCACCTGCACGCCGCGTCGCCGTGAAAATGCAACGCCAACAGCGTGATGTCGTCTGACTGCTGGGCCCCTCTGGCGAACAGGTCGACCTCTTGCAGCAGGTCGATCACCAGCACCGCGGGTTCGACCGCGACGGTTTCCCTGAACGCCTCGGCCAGCCGGTCGATGCCGAACTCGCGCTGCTCGGCATTCATCGCCTCGGTCACGCCGTCGGAATAGAGCAGCAGCGCATCGCCCTGACCGAGCGTGAGCGAGCCCTCGGCGTAGTCGAGTTCGGCCACGAAGCCGAGGGCGACGCCGCCGGTCGATGGCAATTCCCGGACCTGGCCTTCGCGGCCGCGCAGCAGCGGCGGATTGTGGCCGCCATTGGCATAGCGCAACCGGCCGGTATGCAAGTCGACGATGCCATAGAACAGGGTGACGAACATCTCCTCCGCGTTGTCCTGGCAAAGCAGGTTGTTGACCTGCGCCAGACAGGGACCCGGCGAGGCGCCGCCCAGTGCCGTCGCCTTGGTCAGCGTGCGCGAGACCGCCATGAACAGGGCCGCCGGCACACCCTTGCCCGAGACGTCGGCCACCACCAGGCCGACCTCGTGCGCGCCGATGGCGAAGAAGTCATAGAAATCGCCGCCCACCTCGCGCGCCGGCCGCATCAGGGCGTGCAGCCGGTAACGCGGGTCTTCGGGGAAGCGCGTCGGCAGGATCGCCTGCTGCATGCGGTGGGCGATGTCGAGTTCCTGCCGCAGCGCGGCCAGTTGGTTCTGTCGGCGGCGGTACTTCTCGCGCTGCCGCTCGGCCCGCTGCAGCGCCACCGCATGCTCGCGGAACACTGTCACCGCGCCGGCAATGCGGCCAATCTCGTCGTCCTTGGTGCGCACCTCCATGCCGGCCGAGGTATCGCCGCGCGACAAGGCCGCCAGCACGGCGATCGCGCTGTCGAGCGGGCTGAACGCCCCCCGCAGATAGAGGCCAAGCGCCGCCACCAGGAACAGCAGCAGGCCGCCGGCAAGGCCGATCGAAACGATGCCGGCGATGCGGCGTTCGGCCGCGGCCCGCGTGTCGTCGTGCACGGTAGCCAGATAGGCGATCGCTCGGCCGGCTTCGTCGGCCAAAGGCAGAGTAGCCAGGGCGTAGCTCTGGCTGCCGTGCTGTACGGTCTCCAGATTGGCGCGAACCCGCGCCTGCGGGTGCAAGCGTTGCCAGAGGCCGTCGTCGGTGCCCAGCAGCAGCTGACCGCGCCGATTGATGATGTAGGTGTCGGCGCCCAGGGTTTGCCGCAATTCGCGCAGCGGCTCCAGCAGGCTCTCGGCCAGCGTCAGGGCGCCGGCCGGCGGGTCGCCGCTCGCCGCCATGGCGACCGCCAACAGGAATTCGCGGTTGGTGTCCTGCAGCAGGCCGCGCCACAACCCTTCACCGCCGTTCAACAGGGCCGCGAGCTTGCCGGCATCGAGCGTCGGTTCCGCGATGCCCGGACCGGCGCTGGAATAGAGCAGCTCGCCCTGATTGCTCAGCACTTCCAGGCGAACCGTCCCCCGGCGGCCGTCGCCCGTCACGATCTGCGCCACCTGCTGGCGCCGGCCGGCGCGCATCGCCTCGACGAGAGCTGCTTCGCGCAGCAGCAAGCGGGCCTCGCTCTCCAAGCGGTTCGTGCGCACTTCGATGATCTTGCGCCAGATCGCGGCCTCGCCACGACTATAGGTGTGGCCATAGCGTTCGTCGGCCCGCTGTTCGCGCAGCATCTGGATCCAGATCAGGCCGCCCGCCAGCAGAAGGAAGCAGGTACCGACTATGAGGGCGATGCGGGCGCGCAGCAGCATCGCCGATCAGACCGGATGGCCGGCGCGACGCGCGCCAGCCAGCAGAACGCCCAGCGCCACCAGCGCCGCGGCGCACCACCCGGCGATCGCCGCGCCCAGGTCGGCCAAGGGCGCCGCCGCGAAGAAGCCAAGCGCGAAAACCGCGAGCCCGGCCGCGATCGCCGGTCGCGGACCGTCGGCCGTCTGCGGGACAAGCGGCAACAACCAGGTGGCGGCCAGCGCCGCCCCCAGGCAGGCGGCCCCCAACAGCGGGCTCACGCTCGGCTGCAGCCAAGCCGTACCGGCCAAGCCGACGGCCGCAAGTCCGCCGAGCAGCAGCGGCGCCGGCCAGCCAAGCGGCGTCGCCGGCCACCTCCAAGCCAGCAGCGAGAGCAGCACCAGGGCAACCAGTCCAGCGACCGACGGGCTGGCCGCGGCCGCCATCGCGGCCAGGGCATCCGCCGGCGGCGCCGACCCATTCACCAACAAGGCGGGGGCCAGCAAGCCCAGGGCGAGGCTACCTGGCACCGCCCCTACGATGGCGCGCCAACCCTCGCCAACCCCAGCCGCGCCAGCCGGCAGCCCGTCGCCAAACCACGCTGCCACGGCCGCCGCAACCAACAGCAGGCCGGCGAGGGCGAAACCATGCTCGACGAGGCCCAGGCGCGGCAGCAACGTGGCCAACGCTGGCCCGGCAATGCAGGCACTGGCCAGCACCGCGGTCGCCGGCCCCCCTCGGCCGGCGCCGCCCGGCAGGCCGCCAACCGCACTTGCCAGGACCACGGCCAGCGCCAGCCCGCCTGCGCCACGCACCAGCAAGAGCGGCCCGATGGCGTCGATATCCCCGGCCAGCACCGTGCCAAGAGCGGCAGCAAGCAGGATGGCTGCGATCAGGCGCGGCCCGCACCGCCAGCCGCCGGCCGCCAGCAAGCCGAGCCCCGCCGCGGCGACGAACAGCCCGCCCGCCGCCGGCAAGGATCGTGCGAGGCCACCGAGCACCGGCGCCATGCCGGCGGCCACATCGTGCGCCATCCACAGCGGCCATGTGGACACTTCGGCGGTCAGCACCAAGAAGATCGCCAAGCGCGGGCTGGACCCGACGGCGTCCGGTCGTGGCAGCGAGGCAAGAACGGGCGCGGCGACCAGCTGGTCGCGCACCGTGTCGATACGGGCTTGGGCCAGCGGATCGATCTGCGACGCGCGGACTTCCTGCACCCAGCTGGCGAACAGGTAGCGCTCGGCGGCGATCCGGCGGCTGGTCGCTTCGGCCCGGCCAGCCAGATCGCCTACCTCGTCGCCCATCGCATCCGGCGCCGGGCCGGCCTGTTCGCCTTCCGTGGCTCGCAATACCGCAAGCGATCGGTCGAGGCGCATGGCGAGCCAGCGCCGCTCGGCCGCGGCCAGCAGTTCCACCAGCAGCGCCAGGGCCAGCAGCGCAGCCGCGACAAGTCCGCTCAGCCGAGCCAACAGGCGCGCGGTCACCACCCTCGGCTCGACCGCGACATGCACGGCCGCGCGCAGCATGCCATGCGCCTTGACCGGAACGGTCACCTGCACCAGCCCATCCAGGTCAAGCCGGACCGGCCCGCCATCCGGCGCGATTGCCGCCGCGGCCGCAGCCAACAACTCGACCGGAGGCTGTCGGCCGAAGTGATGCACCAGGCCGCCGTCCGTCTGTGTGACCGCGACATAGGCCACGTCCGGGTGATCGGCCGCCACGTCGGCGATGAACTCGACGACGCCGCGCAAGTCGTGCAACTCGATGCGCAGCCGCGTCGCGCGCTCCAGCGGCGCCACCAGCACATAGGCCAGTGCCGCGGCTTTCTTCTCGTTCTCCTCCTGCAATCCGGCCGCGGTGGCAAGCAGGGCGGCATAGCCGATGGCCGCGCACAGCAACAGCACCAGCACCAGCGCCAAGCAGAACAGCGCGCCACTGGGCACCCGCCAGCGCCCGCCACCGGCGGACCACGGCAGCGGGGTGTCTTGTGGTGGCACGCAGCCGCCCCCGGCCGGCCGGCGACTACACGCCTTCCACCAGAATCACGTTGCCGATCGAAGCGGACTGACGGATCTGCTTCGGGCCGGCATAGTCCTGGCTGTGATACCAGGCCTTGGCCTGTTCCAGGCTGGGGAAGCGCAGCACCACGGTGCGCCCTGGAGGATCCTGTCCTTCCAGTTTCAACAGCGCGCCACCGCGGACCAGATACTCGCCACCGAACTTGGCGATGGTTGCCGGCACTTGCTTGCGGTACGCCTCGTACTTGGCAGGGTCGGTCACCTCGATCTGGCCGATCAGATACGCTGCTGGCATGCCTGTCTCCTGGCTTGGCGCGCGCATAGTAGGCCCTGGCGGCGCCGGCCGTCACTGGTTGCGGCTTCCTTGACCGCGGGGCGCGCGCTAAGGTGCGCGGGCACGGGGGGACAATGCAAGTCGATCGCGACGCGAGCGGACGCTTCATTAGTGGCGAACGCGAACTGCCCGAGCGCCTGCTCGCCCAGCGCATCACCGCCGCGGCCGGCGGCTTCGCAACGCTGGGAGTGGGCGAGAACGACGCCGTCGCGATCCACTTGCGCAACGACTTCGCGTTCTTCGAGGCAAGCCTGGGCGCGACCGCGCTGGGCGCCTATGCCGTGCCGCTCAATTGGCACTACCAGGCAGAGGAGGCGGGCTACATCCTGAACGATTGCGGCGCGAAGGCGCTGGTCGTTCACGCCGACCTGCTGGGGCGCATCGCGGCGGGCATACCGGCCGGGTTGCCGGTCCTGGTGGTGGCGACCTCGCCGGAGATCGCCAAGGCCTATGGCGTGGATCCCGCGCTCTGCCGCGTGCCGGAAGGGCGGCACGACTGGGATGCCTGGCTTGCCCGGCAGCAGCCCTGGTCGCGATCCGCCAAGGCCTTGCGCGCCAGCATGATCTACACCTCCGGTACGACCGGACGGCCGAAGGGCGTGCGCCGCCTGCCGCCCAGCCCCGAGATGGCGCTAGCCATGGCCCGCATGGTTGAGCTTGTCTTCGACATTCGCGCAAGGGGCGATCTGCGCACGGTGATCACCGGACCGCTCTACCACTCCGCGCCCAATGTCTATGGCCTCTACGCCGCGCGCAGCGGCGGCCTGGTCGTGCTGCAGCCGCGCTTCGAGGCCGAGGAACTGCTGGCGCTGATCGACCGGCACCGTATCAGCCATCTGCACATGGTGCCGACGATGTTCGTGCGCCTGCTGCGGCTGCCGGATGCGGTGAAGCGCCGCTACGACCTCAGCTCGCTGCGCTGGGTCGTGCATGCCGCTGCACCCTGCCCGCCCGAGGTCAAGCGCCGCATGATCGAGTGGTGGGGCCCGGTGATCAACGAATATTATGGCGCGACCGAAACCGGCGCCGTCGTGTTCCACGACAGCCGCGAGGCGCTGCGCAAGCCGGGAACGGTCGGCCGCGCACTGGAAGGCGCCCAGATCCGCATCCACGACGACGCCGGCAACCTGCTTGGGCCGGGCCAGGTCGGCGAGATTTTCATGCGCCAGTCGCTCTATCCCGATTTCACTTACCACGGCCTGGAAGCCAAGCGCCGCGAGGTCGAGCGCGACGGCCTGATCAGCGTCGGCGACGTTGGCTATGTCGACCAGGATGGCTATTTGTTCCTCTGCGATCGGGCGCGCGACATGGTGATCTCGGGCGGCGTGAATATCTATCCTGCCGAGATCGAAGCCTGCCTGCTCGGCCTGCCGGGGGTGCGCGACTGCGCCGTGTTCGGCATTCCCGACGAGGAGTTCGGCGAAGCGCTGTGCGCGCATGTCGACGGCGATCCGGCGCTGGTCACGGGCGAGGCGGTGCGCGGCTATCTGGGCCAGCACCTGGCGCGTTACAAGGTGCCGAAGGCAGTCGTGTTCCAGTCCGACCTGCCGCGTGAGGACAGCGGCAAGATCTTCAAACGCAAGCTGCGCGACGCCTATTGGCAGGGCGCCGGCCGGCGGATCTAGCGGACCGCCCGCCATGCGACATCGCGCGACAGTGGCGACGCCGGAAGCAGGCGCGCCCGGCATGGACCGGCCCTGATGCCCATCGGCTTGCTGAAATATGGCCTCGCCCGCCGCTATCCGGCGCGCCGGCAGTTCCCCCCCGAACGGCCGCTGAAACCGGTCTACGACATCGTCATCATCGGCGCCGGCGGGCATGGCTTGGCCGCCGCGTACTACCTCGCCAAGCAGTGGGGCCTGCGCAACGTCTGCGTGCTGGACAAGGGCTGGATCGCGGGCGGCAACACCGGCCGCAATACCGCCATCGTCCGCGCCAATTACCTGACGCCGGAAGGGGTGCGATTCTATGCCGAGTCGGTGGCGCTGTTTCGCGAATTGTCGCAAGAGCTCGATTTCAACATCCTCTATTCCGAGCGCGGCCACCTGACGCTGGCGCATACCGACGCCGCCTTGCGCACCGCGCGCTGGCGGGCGGAAGTGAACAAGCATTTGGGGGTCAGTTCCGAACTGATCGGGGTCGATGAAATCCGTCGGCTTTGCCCGGTGCTCAATCTTTCTGAAGAGGCGCGCTATCCCGTGCTGGGAGCGCTCTACCATCCGCCCGGCGCCATCGCGCGCCACGACGCCATTGCTTGGGGCTACGCGCGCGCCGCCGCAGACATGGGCGTGGAGTTGCACCAGCACACCGAAGTCACCGGCATTCGCCGGCAAGGTGACCGGGTAGTGGGCGTGGAGACCAACCGCGGCGTGATCTCCTGCGCCCGGGCGTTGCAGGCGGTGGCGGGATCGAGTTCGCGGCTGGCGGCGCTGGCCGGGTTCCGTCTGCCGATCGTAACCGTGCCGCTGCAGGCCTGCGTGTCGCAGCCGCTGCAACCCTTCCTTGATCCCATCGTCGTCTCCGCCAGCCTGCATTGCTACGTCTCGCAGACCCCGCGCGGCGAACTGGTGATGGGTGGCGCGGTGGACGGCTATCCGCTCTACCAGCAGCGTTCGACGCTGGACTTCAAGGAAACCTTGATGAGCGACCTGCTGGAGCTGTTTCCCTTCCTGTCGGAGGTGAAGGTGCTGCGGCAATGGGCCGGCATCGCCGACATGACGCCGGATTTCTCGCCAGTGATGGGCGAAACGCCGCTCGCCAACTACTATATCGACGCGGGCTGGGGCACGTGGGGTTTCAAAGCGACGCCCGTCTGCGGCAAGCGCATGGCGGAGACGCTGGCGACCGGCGCGGTGCCCGACCTGCTGCGGCCATTCGCGCTGCAGCGTTTCGACAGCTTCCGCCAACTGGGCGAACGCGGCGCCGCCGCAGTAGGGCATTAGGGCCGCCGATGAAGCTGATCCCCTGTCCGCTGAATGGCTTGCGCAACGCCGAGGAGTTTGTCTGCGGCGGCGAGGTGCAGCCCGAGCCGGATGCCAGCCAGTTGAGCGCGGCGGACTGGGCACAGCATGTCTTCCACCGCGACAACCGCGCCGGGCTGGTCCGCGAATGGTGGCTGCACGTGCCGAGCGGCTACTGGTTCATCGCCGAGCGCGATACGCTGTCGGACCGGTTCCTGCGCAGCTATCCCGCGAGCGAACTGTTCGCCAAGCGCACGCCGGTCGGCCCTGCGGAGCCGGGTGACAGGTGAACCGGCTGCCCGAACCGTTCGGCTGCCTGATCGACCGCTCGCGGCCGGTGCGGTTCCGGTTCGACGGCCTAGCCTACACCGGCCTCGCCGGCGACAGCATCGCTTCGGCCTTGGCGGCCAACGGCGTGCGCGTGCTGTCGTCCTCGTTCAAGCATCGCCGGCCGCGCGGCATCTACTCGGCTGCCGGCCACGAGGCAGGCGTCCTGGTGCAGGTCAACCAGGAGCCCAGCGTCGCCGCCGACGAGCGGGCGATCGCCGAGGGCATGACGGTCAGCCGGCACCACAAGGGCGGCCGCTGGATCGAACGCTTCGACCGTTTTCTGCCGGTCGGCTTCTATTACCGCGCCTTCTTCCGGCCGGCCTTCGGCTGGCGCCTCTGGGAGCCGATCATCCGCCGTCGGGTGGGCCATGGCCGGGTCGACCCGGGGTTTGCCGGGGGAGAGCACGACAAGCTGCATCTGCACGCCGACGTGGCCGTGGTGGGCGGTGGCCCGGCCGGCCTGGCGGCGGCGCTGGCCGCAGCGGAAACGGGCGCGGAGGTGGTGCTGCTGCATCGCAGGCCGCGCTTGGGGGGCGGCTTGCTCTGGGGGCGGCCGGACGCGGCGGGCCAGCATGGCGGCGATCTGGCGGCGCAGCTTGGCGCGGCCGTTCTGGCCGAGCCGCGCATCCGCATCTTGACCGCGGCCACCGTGACCGGCTGCTTCGCCGACCGCTGGCTATCGGCGGTGCAAGGCGCCCGCCTGATCAAGCTGCGCGCGCGGGCCTTGGTGCTGGCCAGTGGCCAGCGCGAGCAACCGGCGGTGTTTCGCAACAACGATCTGCCGGGCGTGATGCTGGGTTCGGCGGCGCAGCGGTTGATCCGGCTGCACGGCGTCAAGCCAGGCCGCCGGGCCGTCGTCGCCACCGCCAACGACGCCGGCTATGGCGTGGCTCTGGACTTGGAGGAGGCGGGCGTCGAACTGGCCGGCATCCTCGACCTGCGCCCCGGCCACCCGCCGGGCGACTTGCGCCAGGCAGCGGCGCATCGGGGCTTGCCTATCCTGCAGGGTCGCGCCCCCGTCGCCGCCGAAGGCCGGGATGCGGTGCAAGCGGTGCTGCATGCCGGTCTCGACGAAGCCGGCGGCGAACGCGGGCGGCTGGCGGCCGATCTATTGTGCCTTTCGGTCGGCGGCACGCCGGCCGCCGAACTGGCGGTGCAGGCGGGCGCCACCCTCGCCTACGATCCCGATGTCGCCGGCTTCCGCCTCACCGGCCTGCCGGAGGGCGTGTTTGCCGCCGGCGCGGTCGATCGACGGTTCACGGCGCAAGCAGCCGAGGCCGACGGCAAGGCGGCCGGGCGCGAGGCGGCACGGGCGGCCGGCTTCGTCCCGCAACCCATGCACCGGCCGACCGCCACCGCCGCCACGCCCAACCATCCCTTCCCGATCTTCCCGCACCCCGAGGGCAAGGATTATGTCGATTTCGATCACGACGTGACGGTTGCCGACGTCGCCAATGCGCTGACCGACGGCTTCGAGCACATCGAACTGTTGAAGCGTTACACCACGCTCGCCATGGGGCCGAGCCAGGGCCGCCTGAGCGCGCTCAATGCCGCTCGGCTGCTGGCGCGGGCGCGAAACCTGCCGGTTGCAGCGGTCGGCGCGCCCAATCCGCGACCGCCTTTCGGCGAGGAATGCTTCGGCCACCTTGCCGGGCGCGGCCACCACCCGGTGCGCCGCTCGGCCCTGCATCCCGCGCACCAGGCGCGCGGTGCCAAGTTCATGCCGGCGGGTCTGTGGCTCAGGCCGGCCTACTACGGCAGCGACGCGGAGGTCGCCGTGCGCGCCGAGGTCATGGCGGTGCATCACGACGTCGGCCTGATCGACGTTTCGACCCTGGGCGGCTTCGACATCCGCGGACCCGACGCGCCCGAATTCGTCGAACGTTTTCATACCGGCAGTTTCCGCAAGTTGGCGCCGGGGCGATGCCGCTACGGCCTGGTCTGCGATGTCGCGGGCTCGCTCATCGATGATGGCATGGTCTGCCGGTTGGCGCCCGAGCATTTCTATGTGACGGCGACGACCGGCGCCGCCGATGGCATCTACCGCAGCATGCTGTGGTGGCAGGCACAATGGCGACTCGATGTCGACATCACCAACCTCACCTCGGCGCTGGCCGGTATCAGCGTGGCCGGACCCAAGGCGCGCGACCTGCTGGCGCCGCTGACCCGCGATCTCGACGTCAGTGCCGCCGGCCTGCCATTCGTTGGTATCCGCGAGGGCCACATCGCCGACATCCCGGTGCGGGCGTTGCGCACCGGCTTTGTCGGCGAAGTGGCCTTCGAACTGCACGTGCCGGCGGGCATGGCGCTGGCCTTGTGGGAAATGCTGCTGACGGCAGGCGAACGGCTGGGGGTCCGGCCGTTCGGCGTCGAGGCCCAACGCATCCTGCGCCTGCAAAAAGGCCACATCATCATCGGCCAGGACACCGACGCCAACACCACGCCGGCCGAGGCCGGGCTGGCGCTCGCGGTCGCCATGGCCAAACCCTACTTCGTCGGCCGACGCGCCCTGGAGATCCGCGCCGGCCAGCCGCTGGAGCGCAGGCTGGTCGGCTTCACGCTGGCCGATCCCCTTGCCGCACCGCCCAGCGAATGCCACTTGGTGGTGCGCCAGGGCGATATTGTCGGCCGCGTCACTTCCGTGGCCCATTCGCCGGTGCTGAACCAGACGATCGGGCTGGCCTATGTTGCACCCGATCAGGCGGAACCCGGCATCGCTTTCACCATCAAGGTCAGAGCCGGCCGGCTGTTGAATGCCGTGGTGACGAAGCCGCCGTTCTACGATCCCGCCGGTGCGCGCCAGGCCTGATGTCATGAACCCCTCGCCGCAGCACCGCCGCAGCTTCCTGGCCCACCGCCAAGCCGTCTTGACCGCGCCCAAGGCGATCGCACCGGACGGCTTGGTGCTGGTCGATCTGTCGGCGCGGCCGCGCCTGGGCTTCAAGGGCCGCGGAACGCCCGCCTGGCTGCAAGGCCGGGGCCTGGCGCTGCCGGGCCGCCCCAACGAGGCAACCCCGCAAGCCGACGGCGGCCTGCTGCTGCGATTGTCGGAACACGAGCACCTGCTGCTGGCGCCGCTGTCGGAAACGGACGGGCAATGCCAGGCCCTGGCGACGGCGCAGGCGCGCGAGCGGCCGGACCATGTCTATCCGCTGCCACGGCAGGACAGCCATGCCTGGCTGCTGCTGGCCGGCGCGGCGGCAGCCGATTGCCTGGCCAAGCTCTGCGCAGTCGACCTGCGGGCCGACCGCTTCGGGCTGGGCGACATGGCGCAGACCCTGATGGCGCGCGTATCGGTCATCGTCGCGCGCGCCGACCTGGCCGAGCATTGTGGCTATCATGTGCTGTGCGACAGCGCCGTCGCCGAGTATCTTTGGGACTGCCTGCTGGATGCGATGGCGGAATTTGGCGGCGGTCCGCTCGACCAGGCGGCATTCGCGTCCGGCTTGCGCAACCCGGAGCCGCCATGACCGCGCCCCCGTCAGACATCGAGATCGCACGCCGCGCCCGCCTGCAGCCGATCGAAGCGATCGCCGCCAAGCTCGACATCCCGGCGGCGGCGCTTTACCGCTACGGCCCCTACAAGGCGAAGATCGCCCTGCCGTTCACCGCCGAGCCCGCGGCCCGGCCCCAGGGCAAGCTGGTGCTGGTTACGGCGATGACGCCGACGCCGGCCGGCGAGGGCAAGACCACCACGACGGTCGGCCTGGGCGACGGCCTCAACCATATCGGCAAGCGGGCGGCGATCTGCCTGCGCGAACCGAGCTTGGGTCCGGTGTTCGGCGTCAAGGGCGGGGCGGCCGGCGGCGGCTATGCCCAGGTCGTACCGATGGAAGACATCAACCTGCATTTCACCGGCGATCTGCACGCCATTGCGGCAGCCAACAACCTGCTGGCAGCGCTGCTCGACAACCACATTTACTGGGGCAACGGGCTGGAGGTGGATCCGCGCCGCATCGTTTGGCGTCGCTGCCTCGACATGAACGACCGTGCGCTGCGCCAGATCGTGATCGGCCTTGGCGGCGTCGCCAACGGCCATCCGCGCGAGGACGGCTTCGACATCGCCGTGGCCTCCGAGGTGATGGCGGTGTTCTGCCTGGCGCGCGACCTGGCGGACCTGAAGAGCAGGCTGGGCCGGATGGTCGTCGCCTATACCCGGGCACGCAAGCCGGTCACCGCCCACGACCTGAATGCCGAGGGTGCGCTGGCCACGCTTCTGAAGGACGCCCTACAACCCAACCTGGTGCAGACGCTGGCCGGCAGCCCCGCCTTCGTGCATGGCGGCCCATTCGCCAACATCGCGCATGGCTGCAACTCCGTCCTAGCGACGCGCACCGCGCTGAAACTGGCCGATTATGTGGTGACCGAGGCTGGGTTCGGCGCCGACCTGGGGGCCGAGAAGTTCTTCGACATCAAGTGCCGCAAGGCCGGGCTGACCCCTGCCTGCGCGGTGCTGGTGGCAACCGTGCGCGCGCTGAAGATGCATGGTGGCGTCGCCCGCGAGGCGCTTGCCAAGCCCAATCCGTCCGCGATCGAGGCCGGCCTCGCCAACCTGTCGCGTCACTTGCGCAACCTCGCCCGCTTCGGCGTGCCGGCGGTGGTGGCGATCAACCGCTTCCTGGGCGACAGCGCCGAGGAATTGGCCGCGATCAAGCGTTGTGTGGCGGTCGAAGGGGCAGAGGCGGTGACCTGCAGCCATTGGGCGGACGGCGCGGACGGCGCCGCCGAACTCGCCGCCCGCGTTGTGGCGCTGGCCGACAGTGGGGCTAGCTTCCGTCCGCTCTATCCCGACGAGCTGGGCTTGGTGGCGAAAATCCGCACCATCGCCACCGAGATCTATGGCGCCGCCGACATCGCGCTGGGCGAGGGCGTGGCGCAGCAGCTCGCCAGCTTCGAGGCGGCGGGCCACGGCCGCCTGCCGATCTGCATGGCCAAGACGCAATACAGCTTCAGCGCCGACCCAACCCTGAAGGGCGCGCCGAGCGGACATGTGCTGCCCGTGCGCGCGGTGCGCCTGTCGGCCGGCGCCGAATTCGTGGTGGCGCTATGCGGCGAGATCATGACCATGCCGGGCTTGCCCAAGGCGCCGGCGGCCGAGACGATCGACGTCGACGCGTCGGGCGAGATCCGCGGGCTGTTCTGAAACCGACGAGGACGACAAGGCGATGAGCGGCAAGACGGTCAGGCTGGGCGGCGCCAGCGCGTTCTGGGGCGACAGCTCGCTGGGCGCTCCGCAATTGGTGCACGGGGCGGAGATCGACTATCTGGTGTTCGACTATCTCGCCGAGCTGACCATGTCGATCATGGCCGCCGCCCGCGCCCGGCGGCCGGATGCCGGCTATGCCACCGATTTCGTCGCCATCACCATGAAACAGCTGGTGCGCGACATCAAGGCCAAGGGCATCAAGGTGGTGTCGAATGCGGGCGGCGTGAACCCGCTGGCGTGCCGCGATGCGCTGCAACGCGTGGCCGAGGAGGCCGGCGTCTCGCTCAAGGTCGGTGTCGTGCTGGGCGACGACCTGATGGCCCGCCAGGCTGAGTTCCGCGCTGCCGGCACGCACGAGATGTATTCGGACGCGGCCTTTCCCGACAAGCTGATGAGCATCAACGCCTATCTGGGCGCGCGTGGCATCGCGGCGGCGCTGGCCGAGGGCTGCGAAGTGGTCATCACCGGCCGCGTCGTCGACAGCGCCGTGACGCTGGGCCCGCTGATGCACGAATTCGGCTGGGCCGACGACGATTTCGACCGACTGGCAGCTGGCACGCTCTGCGGCCATATCATCGAATGCGGCGCGCAATGCACCGGCGGCCTGTTCACCGATTGGGAGCGGGTGGCGAGCTGGGAGAACATCGGCTATCCGGTCGCCGAGGTGAGCGCGGATGGCAGCTTTGTCATCGGCAAGCCCAGGGGCACCGACGGGCTGGTCTGTTTCGGATCGGTCGCCGAGCAGCTGCTTTACGAAATCCAGGATCCCAGCGCCTATCTGGTGCCGGACGTCGCTTGCGACTTCACCGCCGTGCAGATGCGCGAGATGGGTGAGAACCGCGTGCTGGTGTCGGGCGCGCGCGGCCGACCGCCCACCTCGACCTACAAGGTCAGCGCCACCTATCAGGACGGCCTGCGCAACGTGGCCACGCTGGTGATCGGCGGCATCGACGCCGACCGCAAGGCGCGCCGCACCGGCCAGACCATCCTGGCGCGTACCCGGCGAATGTTCCAGCAGCGCAATCTCGCCGACTATTCCGAGACCCGCCTGGAGGTGCTGGGGTCCGAAGACATGTACGGCTCGAACAGCCGGCTCGCCGGCCCGCGCGAGGTGGTGCTGCGCATCGCCGTCAAGCACCCGGAGAAAGAGGCGCTGGAGATCTTCGCGCGCGAGTTTGCTCCGGCCGGCACCTCCATGGCGCCAGGGACCACGGGGCTGGGCGGCCGGCCCTCGCCGACGCCGATCGTGCGCCTGTTCTCGTTCCTGGTGGAGAAAGCCGACGTGCCGGTTGAACTCGACATCGAGGGCAACCGACGGCCCGTCGCCATCCGCACCGCTGGCGGCTTTCCCGGCAGCGCCAGCGCGGAGGTCAGGGCCGTTGCCGCGCTGCCCCCCGAAGGGGCCACCGTCAACCTGCCGCTGGTGCGGCTTGCCTATGGCCGCAGCGGCGACAAGGGCGACACCGCCAATATCGGCATCATCGCGCGCCAGCCGGAATGCTTGCCGCTGCTTCGCTGGTGGCTGACGCCGGAGCGCGTGAAGGCCTATTTCGCGCATCTCTGTCGCGGTCCGGTCGAGCGCTTCGACCTGCCGGGCTTGGGGGCGATGAATTTCCTGCTGCACCGCTCGCTGGGCGGCGGTGGCATGGCCTCGCTGCATTCCGACAACCTGGCCAAGGCCTACGCGCAAATGCTGCTCGACCTGGAAGTGCCGGTGCCGAAGGCCGTTGCCCAACGTTTGGTCGCGGCCTAACCGAACGGTAGCGGCGCCAGCAGGAACTTCAGGAACTCGGCGATCCGTTGGGGCCATGGCACCGCTTCGGCCACCCAACCGCCGGCCGTTTCCGCCTGCGGCGCGACCGCGAATGCCACGAGTTCGATCCCCGGCAAGGCCTGGCTCAGGTGCAGCAGCGCGCGCGGCAGGTGCAGATCGGTGCTGACCACCAAGAGGCGCTTGATCTGGCGCTCGGCCACCCAGGCCCTGATCTGCTGGGCATTGCCCCGGGTATTGCGCGCCAGGGGGTCCAGAGTGACGCGGGCATCGAACAGTGCGGGATCGCGCGCGCGCAATTTGCCAAGCTCGATGTCGTTGGCCCCTTCGCCCGTCCCCGACAACAGCGCGACCGGAGCCACCCCCCGCCGCAGCAGGTCGAACGCGGCGTGCAGACGCTCCATCCGACCGCTCAACGCGACGATGCCGTCGGCGGCGACGGGCCGCGCCTGGGCCGAGAGCCACGCCGCGAACGAGGCGAAGCCGACATAGCCGAGAGCCAAGCCCAGCGTCGGGGCGACCAACACGAGGACAAAGCCGAGGCGCGCGTCGAGCAGGCGGCGGCGCAGCAACGCGGCGATCGCCGGCGGCGCCAGCAGGCCGCCCAACACCAACCACCAGCCGAGCATGGGCTACCGCGCGTTGTAGCTGCGATACCACGCGACAAAGCGCTCCACCCCCTCGGCCAGCGGCGTCATCGGCCGGAACCCGAGGTCGCGCGCGATCAGCGTGGTGTCGGCGAAGGTCTCGGCAACGTCGCCCGGCTGCATCGGCGCCAGCCGCGTTTCGGCCTTTCGGCCGGTCGCGCGTTCCAGATGGCCGATCAACTCCCAGAGGTCGTGCGGATCGCTGTTGCCGATGTTGTAGAGCCGGTGCGGTGCTTGGCCGTTCGGCTCCGGCGGCCGGTCGAGCGCCGCCACCACGCCGCTGACGATATCGTCGATGTAGGTGAAGTCGCGACGCATCCTGCCGTGGTTGAACAGCGTGATCGGCCGTCCTGCCAGAATTGCCTCGGTGAACAGCCACATCGCCATGTCGGGCCGGCCCCAGGGGCCATAGACGGTGAAGAAGCGCAACCCGGTCTGCGGCAGCCCGTAGAGATGCGCATAGGTGTGCGACATCAGCTCGTCCGCGCGCTTGGTCGCGGCATAGAGAGAAACCGGCCGGTCGACGGGGTCGGTTTCCGCGAAGGGCTGCTTCTGATTGCCGCCGTAGACGGAGCTGGAACTGGCATAAACGAGATGGCGAAACGGCTGGCGATGGCGGCAATACTCCAGCACCACCATGTGCCCGGTCAGGTTCGAGCGCACATAGTCGAACGGCGCGGTCAGCGAATGGCGGACCCCGGCCTGGGCCGCCAGGTGCACCACCCGATCGACCGCCTCGTCCGCCAGCAGCCCGGCGAGCGCGTTCTCCCGGCCGAGATCCAGCCTGAGGAAACGGAAGGCGCGGTCGCCTTCAATCTGGGCAAGACGCGCCTCCTTCAATCGGACATCGTAGTAGTCATTGAGATCGTCGACGCCGATCACGCGTTCGCCACGGGCCAGCAACTGCTTGGCGACATGGAAGCCGATGAACCCGGCCGCCCCGGTCAGAAGTACCGTCATGCGGTTAGCGCATTTTCCATGTCGGGCCAGGCACCGTTCCTGCCTCAGTATCAGCGCCGAATGATGCGGTCGCCCAAGCCGGTAGGCAAGGCGCGACCGCTGCCGCTAGCCGCCGGCGAAGGCTGCGCCCTCGGCGAAGTGCCGCTGCACATGGTCGACGATGCGTTGCACCGATTGCTCAATCGTTAAGCTGCCCGTGTCGATCGTCAACTCGGGCCGCTCGGGCGGCTCGTACGGTGCGGAAACGCCCGTGAAATCGCGGATCTGGCCGGCCCGGGCCCGCTTGTACAAGCCCTTGGGATCGCGCGCCTCGCAGGTGGCCAGGTCGGCCTTGACATAGACCTCGTGGAACCGCTCGCCCGCCGCCTTGCGTGCCCGGTCGCGATCCGAGCGGTAGGGCGAGATGAAGGCGGTGAGCACCAGCGTGCCGGCCCGGCTCATCAGGGCCGCCACCTCGCCCACCCGGCGGATGTTTTCCGCCCGTTCCTCCGGCGAGAAGCCCAGATCGGCGCACAGCCCGCCGCGGATGTTGTCGCCGTCCAGCACATAGGCGTGGTAGCTGAGGTTGAACAACCGCCGTTCGACCGCCACCGCCAGGGTCGACTTGCCCGACGCCGACAGCCCGGTCAGCCAAAGCACGCCGCCGCGATGGCCGTTGCGCAGTTCGCGCGCCGCCAGCGAAACCTCGTGCTCGACCCGGGTCAGGTTGGTGGCCCGGCGCACCATCAGGTGACGTTGGTCGGCATAGCCCTGCATGCTGATGATGCCGCCGCCGGCGATGTCGTAGCCATCCACCAGCACGAACCGCCCGGTCCGGGTCAGCCGGCCATGCGGGTCGAGCGCCAGCATGCTGTCGGCGCGCAGCACGACCTCGGCCACGGCATTGCGTTCGACCTGTTCGGAGGCCTGGTCCGACAAGTCGGTGGTATCGATCACCCGCTCGATCGCCTGCACCGACACCGGCACGGCCTGATGATTGAGCTTCAGCTTGTAGCGCCCGCCACGGCGCAGCGGGTTGCGGCCAAGCCAAAACAGCCGCGCACGGAACACGTCGGTCTCCACCGGCGGCTCGGCTTCGTGGCTCGCCACCTCGCCGCGCTCGACGAAGATCGGTTCGGCAAAGGTCAGGCCGACCGACTGGCCGGCACGCCCTTCGACCGGGGGCACGTCGCACGCCCAGGCTTCGATCGAGGCGACGCGCGCGGACTTGTTGGACGGCGAAAAGACCAACGTGTCGCCCACCCGGAGAATGCCGCTCTCGATCCGGCCAGCGAAGATCCGTCGCTCGTCGAACTTGTAGACGTCCTGGATCGGCAAGCGCAGCGGCAGATCGACCGCGCGCGCCATGGGCCGCAGCTTAGCCAGCGCTTCGACCAGCGTCGGCCCTTCGTACCAGAGGGTCTGCGCCGAGCGGCTGGCGATGTTGTCACCCTCGCGGGCGCTGATCGGCAGGAAGCCGGCCAACGGCAGCCCGATGCTGGCGGCATAGCCACGGAACTCGGCTTCGATCGCCGCCACGCGCTCATGGCGGTAACCGATCGCATCCAGCTTGTTGACCAGCACCAGCACCTGCTCGATGCCGAGCAGCTTGAGCAGATAGCCATGCCGGCGCGTCTGGTCGCGCACGCCTTCCTGCGCGTCGATCAGCAGCAGGGCGGCCTCGGCCGACGCCGCGCCGGTCACCATGTTCTTCAGGAACTCGCGGTGGCCCGGCGCGTCGATCACGACATAGTCGCGATCCTTCGCCCTCAGCCAGGTCTGCGCCGTGTCGATGGTGATGCCTTGGTCGCGCTCGGCCTGCAGGGCGTCCATCAGAAAAGCCCATTCGAACGGCATGCCGCGCCGCTCGCACATGGCGCGGATCGCCTCCAGCTTGCCCTCCGGCAGCAGCTGCAGGTCGTGGAACAAGCGGCCGATGAGGGTCGACTTGCCATGGTCGACATGGCCGACCACGACCAGTCGCAGCACCGCGCGTTCGGTTGGCTGCACCAGCGGTTCCTTCTACATGTAGCCGTCGGCGCGCAAGCGCTCGAACGCATCCTCGGCTTCGTGATCCATCGCCCTGCCCGCTCGCTCGGGCGTGAGGGTTGCTTCCAGTTCGGCGATCACGGCCTCGATGGTGCGCGCCTCGCTGACGATAGCAAAGGTGATGTCGCGGTCGCCCAGCGAGCGATAGCGCTTGCCATCCTTGGCGAAGTAGAGCGGCACCGTCGGAATGCGCTCGCGCTGGGTGTAGCGCCAGATGTCCAGTTCCGTCCAATGCAGCAGCGGGTGGATGCGCAAATGCGTACCGGGCGCGAAGTCGGTGTTGAACTGATCCCAGAATTCCGGCGGCTGGTCCTTGAACTGCCAGGCGCCGCCCTGGCCGCGCGGGCTGAAATAGCGCTCCTTGGCCCGGGTCGCCTGTTCGTCGCGGCGGATGCCGGCGAAAACGCCCTGCAGGTCGTGCTTCTCGATCATCGCCTTGAGGCCCGCGGTCTTGCGCGCCGCCGAACGCGCGGCCGGCGGCAGGGTCTCGTCGATCTCCTCGACCGGCGGGCATTCGCCCAGCAACAGCGTCAGCCCCCATTCGCGCGCGTAGCGCTCGCGGAACGCATACATCTCAGCGAACTTCCGGCCAGTGTCGATATGCATGACCGGAAACGGCACGTGCCCGAAGAATGCCTTGCGGGCCAGCCAGACCATGACGTTCGAATCCTTGCCCAGCGACCACAGCATGGCCAGCCGGTCGATGCGGTTGAATGCCTCGCGGAAGATGTAGATGCTGAGGCTTTCCAGTTCGTCGAGATGTCGCATGTGAAACGCGCATCGCCCGATGGGATGAGGCGGCGCAAGCAACAAGAAAAGCCGCAGGTTGTCAACAGCGAAGGGGTTAACCGTACCTTACCGTCGCGCATTGACCGCGCGGGGCAGATGGTAGGATAAAAGCGCCGCGGCCGGCGGAGGGTGAATCGTTTCTGGTCGCAAGGGACCGCAGGGATGGACGCTGGGGGGGAACTGGCTGCCGTGATGCTGCTGGCGACGTTTGCCGGCGCCACGATCAGTCTGCTGGTCTGCCTTTACGCGAACCCGCTGGCCATCCGCCTTGGCCTGATGGATGTGCCCGATGGTCGTCGCAAGGTACATGCGCGCGCGACGCCGCTGATCGGCGGCCTCGCGGTGATTCTGCCGGTCCTGGCCTTCGGGTTGTGTCAATTGCCGCTGGGCGATAACGCGGCACTGTCGGGCGGCTTGGTGGCCGCCGGAGCCGCATTCTTCGTGCTGGGCTTGTGGGACGATCGCCGGCATATCCGCCCGCTGGTTCGGCTGGCATCGTCGCTGGCGCTGTTCTGGGCGGTGGTGCACGCGGTGCCCAGCCTGCAAGTGGAGTTCCTGAGCTTCAGTTTCCTGAACCAGGCCGTGTTCCTGGAAGGCTGGTCGCGGTTCTTCACGCTGCTTTGCCTCGTTGGCCTGATCAACGCCATCAACATGGCGGATGGCAAGAATGGCCTGGTGATGGGCATGGCGCTGATCTGGACCTGCCTGCTGCTGGCGCACGCGCCGCCGGAACTGTGGCCGCTGCTGGGCTGCTTGGCGGCGGGCTTGGCGGTGGCGCTGGCCTTCAATTTGCAGGGCGCCTTGTTCCTCGGCGATGGCGGCGCCTATGCGCTGGCGGCCCTGCTGGGTCTCTTGAGCACCCATTGCTATGGCGTCGGCTTCGTGGAATTGCCGGCCGACGAGATCGCGCTCTGGTTCCTCATCCCGGTGGTCGACTGTCTGCGGCTGATGGCCAGCCGCCTGCTGCGCGGGCATTCGCCCTTCACCCCCGACCGCAACCACTTGCACCATATCCTGTTCCGTCGTCTGTCTTGGCGCTGGGGCTTGGTGGCTTATCTGTCGCTGGTTGCGTTGCCGGCGATCGGCGCCAACCTGTCGCCCGAGACACTGCCGCTCTGGGCGATCGTCAGCTTGACCGCCTACGCCCTGCTGCTGGTCGGTGACGCGCGCGCCCTCGCCCAGCCACTCGGTGTCAAACGGGCGCTCGGCTAGGTTGCGTCAACAGCGCCTGTGGCGTTATTGAGCGGCGGCGTTTGGGGCGTGGCCAAGCGGTAAGGCAACGGGTTTTGGTCCCGTGACCCTAGGTTCGAATCCTAGCGCCCCAGCCAGCCCCTGCCGTCTATAGCCGAACGCCCTTGGCCGCCATGTCGGCAACGCCCCGCAACATGGTGTCGCAGAGCATCGCCAGATCGACCCTGGGTTGCCATCCCCAGTCCTGGCGGGCTGCCGAATCGTCGATGGTGCGGGGCCATGAGTCGGCGATCGCCTGACGAAAATTCGGCTGGTAGTCGCAGACGAAACCCGGCACCCGCCGCGCCACCTCGGCGGCCAGTTCCGCCGCCGAGAAACTGAGCGCGGTCAGGTTATAGCTGGTGCGGATGCTGATCCTCTGGGCGGGCGCCTGCATCAATTCGATCGTCGCGCGCACCGCATCGTCGATATACATGAGCGGCATGGTGGTGTCGGGCCGCACAAAGCAGGTGTAGCGACCGTGCCGCAGCGCCTCGATGAACATCTCGACCGAGTAGTCCGAGGTGCCGCCGCCGGAATAGGTCTCGTAAGTGAGCAAGCCAGGATAACGCAAGCTGCGGACGTCTAGGCCATGGCGTTTGAAATAGTAGTGGCAGAGGTTTTCGCCCAAGACCTTGGTGACGCCGTACAGGGTGGTCGGCTCCAGCACGGTGCGCTGGGGCGTGTTTTCCCGCGGCGTCGTCGGCCCGAAGGCGGCAATCGAGCTCGGCCAGAACACCCCCGCCAGCGAATGCGCGACGGCCAGATCGAGCACGTTGCGCAAGCTCTCGACATTGATCGTCCAGGCCCTGACCGGGTCCTTTTCGCCATCGGCCGACAGCACGGCGGCAAGATGGTAGATGGTGCCGATGGCGTGCCGGCGGATCACCCGGTCGAGCGCTGCCTTGTCGGTCGCATCCAGCTTCTCGAACGGCCCAGCGGCGCGCAATTCCGCCGGCGGCTCGGTGGCGCGACCGGCCGCCACGACCCGGTCGGCGCCGACCCGCGCGCGCAGTTCCCGCGTCAAGCTGCGACCAACCTGGCCAACCGCCCCGATCACCAGGATCTTGCCGTTTCGTTCCGTTGTCATCTGACCTCCGATGGCGGCGTCGGCCGCGCCTCACGGCATGGGAAAAAGCGCGCTACTGCGGCCCGCCAGCCAGTACACCAGCAAACCCAGCCACTCGTGCAGCGCTTCGTCGAGCAGGCCGAGCCCGGCACTCAGATCGAAGCCGGGCCGATAGGGCAGGGTATCGTCGCCGCGGAAGTCGACCGGATAGGGGATTGCTGTCCAACCGGCCTGCCGGAAACTGCCGACCGCGCGCGGCATGTGCGCGGCGGAAGTCACCAGGACCCAGTTCTGCCCGGCCTCCGGCCGCGCCAGGGCATGCGCCAGCACCGCATTCTCGGCGGTGGTGCGGGAACGATCCTCATAGAGCAAACGATCCTCTGTCAGGCCCATGCCCGCGAACACCCGGCGCGCGACTTCCGCTTCGCTGATCGGTTGCGCCGTCAGCTTGGCGCTGCCGCCGGTGAACAACAGGTGCGCCTGTGGATGCTGTCGCGCCAGCAGACCGGCAATGAGCAGCCGCTCGCCGCGCTCGTTCAGCACCGGTTGGCCGTGCACGTGGCTGAGCCAGGTACGTTCGCCGCCGCCCAGCACGACGATGCCGTCGATCCGCGCCGGCAACGGGTCCGGCTTGGGGAACCGCGCCTCCAGCGGCGCCAGCAGAAGCGGGCCGAGCGGCAGCGTGCCCACCACGATCAGCACGATGATCAGCGACCAGGCGAGGCGACGTCCGGCGCGCCACCAGCGCGTCGCCTGCAACAGGACCGAAACGAGCAACCCGGCCAGCAACAGCTGACCCGGCGTCGTCAGGAACGCGGTAAGCTTGGAAAGGTAGAACAGCAAGGAGGCCGGCTTGGGCGGACGTGCGCGCCCGGCTCAGCCCCAGGCCGAACTGCCGCCCGAACGCACATAGGCGAGAGCCCCCCGGGGACTGGCCGGCTGGTGCTGGCTGGCCCGTGGATAGCTGACCCAGACACCGGGGCCGCAACTCACATGTTCGTCGACGATACCGCCCTCCAGCACCAGGATCTCCTCGCCCTCCGGGTGGGCGTGCAATGGCACCTCGCAGCCCGGCGGCAGTCGCACGATGCGCACCCGTTCCGGTTGGCCCGCCTGCTCATAGAGGATGCGGCTTTTGCTGCCCGCCGCCAGGCCGGGCTTCGCCGGCAGGCTGGGCCAATGCCGCACGATCCGCTGGCGTTGTTTGCCGGGATAGTGGCGCAGCTTGACGAACAGCAGGCAGCCCTGGTTCGACCAGACCGAATGCGCATAGCCGTCGGGATTGAAGATATAGGTGCCGGCTGGGTAGCTGCCTTGCTCGTCGGCGAAGGCGCCCTCCAGGACCAGGATCTCCTCGCCTTCCGGGTGCTCGTGATGGGCAAAGCGCGCCCCCGGATCGAAGCGGACGATCGACGTAACCCGGCCGCGCTCGGCTTCGCCCTCGTGCCGCAGCCGTTTGCGCCAGACGCCGGGCTGGGGACTAGGCGCGAATGGCATGGCGTTGCTGTCCACGACCAACGGCGCCAGGGCGCTCGCGGCGGGGTTGACGTTCATGGCGGGGTTCCTTGTCGCTGCGGCGTTCTAGCTGCCAGTCTTGAGCGCATCCCAATAGGCCTTGTTGAGATCGCCCAGCATGGCATCGTGCAAGGATTCAAGACAGCTGCGCATGCCCGCGAACAATCCCGCCGCGGATGCGTCGCGGCAGCGATCGTGCGTCCGCCGGGCGAGTTCCGCGCCGGCATCCTGGGACGCGCCCGCGAACGGCGCCGCCGCCGCTTGCCAGACCCGGTCGCGCTGCGCGGCGGTCTCGCGGCCTTCCGGCAGGGCGTTGATCAGGCGCTGCGTCAGCCGAGCCGCCGCCATGACTTCGCGATTGCGGTCGACGAGCCGCGCGCCGGCCTGTCGCAAGCCATCGGCCGGCGCGCCGGCGTGCGGCGCGCGATCGTCGGCTAGCGGCAGCAGAGTTGCGTCCTCACCGACCTCAACCTCCAGCCGCACCACCCCCAACGCCCGCACCCGCTCCTCCGGCACCGCGAGGCGCACCGAGACATGGGTTCTGAGCACGTTGACCCGCAGCAGGTCCGCCGCCGGCAGCGACAACAGTCCGCCGTCGGCGGTGACGCCGGTCAGCCGCACGCTTTCACCGCCCAGCAGGCGATAGGTTTCGCCCGGTTCGGGCGCGCGTCGTTCGGCTTGCAGGCAAAAGGCCGAGAAATCAGCCGCGCATTGCCCGCGCTCGCACGCGAGCGCCACCGCGCCGTCGGTCGCCACCAGGGCCAAAAGTTGCAGTTCGGCCGCCGCCGGCCGTGTCCCCGCCAGGACCAAAAGCCCGAACAGCCCCAGCAAATAGCGGAACGAACGGTTCGCCGACTGCGCCACGGCATCTCCGTTTCCAGCGAAGCGGGTGAGGCGCCGCGGCAACCGGCCCACGTCGCCTCGACCGGCAACGCGACCCTTGCACGGGGTCGGGACGGCGGTCAACCTGTGCGGCGACAACGGCCGCAGGGGGGGCAGCGATGGCGCGGGTCAACGGCAAGGTGGCCATCGTCACCGGTGCCGCGTCCGGCATCGGGCAGGCCAGCGCCAAGCGCCTGGCACAAGAGGGCGCGACGGTGGTGCTGACCGACATCCAGGCCGAGGCCGGCGAACGGGTGGCGCGCGAGATCGGCCCGCAGGCAACCTTCCAGGTGCAGGACGTGACACGGGAGGACGCGTGGCAGGCGCTGTTCGCCGCCACGCTGCGCCGTCACGGCCGGTTCGACATCCTGGCCAACGTTGCGGGCGTGCCGGGCAGCGGCGACCGCCAGGATCCCGAACGCTGCAGCCTCGAGGAGTGGCGCAAGATCAACAGCGTCAATCTGGAGGGCGTGTTCCTGGGCTGCAAGCACGCGATCCCGGCGATGCGTCAGTCGGGCGGCGGCGCGATCGTCAATGTCTCCTCGCTGGCGGCCATGATCGCGACACCCCCCATGGCGGCCTATGGCGCCGGCAAGGCTGGCGTGTGCCAGCTCACCAAGTCGGTCGCGTTGCATTGCGCCCGGCGCGGCTACCGGATCCGCTGCAATTCCATCCATCCCGGCATCATCGACACGCCGATGGGCCAGACCGCCATGTCCTGGGCCGGCGCCGACCTAACCGCGGGGCGCGAGCGCTACCGCAAGATGGTGCCGCTGGGTGTGCTGGGCGAGCCCGACGACATCGCCTGGACGCTGGTCTTCTTGGCCTCGGACGAGGCCAAGTTCATAACCGGCGCCGAATTCGTGGTGGACGGCGGCATGTCGATCTACTGAAGCGACGGCCGGCGCCCGAACCAGGGCCGCGCCGCTTCCAGGTCGGCCGACAGCTTGAGCAGTTCGGCCTCCTCGCCGAAGCGAGCGACCAGTTGCACGCCGATCGGCAGACCCTCGGCGGTCGACGCAAAGGGCAGCACGGCCGCCGGCTGGCCGGTGGCGTTGAACATGGCGGTGAAAGGGGTGAACTGCAGCAGGCGCCGCAGATACCCGGCGAGATCGTCGCAGGCCATGCTGAGTTCGCCCAGCCGCAATGGCGGCTCCGCCAGGGCCGGCGTCAGCAGCATGTCGTGGCGCTCAAAGAAGGCCAGGATCTGCCGCGAGATGCGGTGCACGGTCTGCGTCGCCCTGGCATAGTCCGCGGCGCTCAAGCGGCGGCCCTGCTCGGCTTGCGCCCAGGTGATCGGTTCGACATCGTCCGGCCTGGGCTCGCGTCCCAGGGCCTTGCCGCGCAGTTCCAGGCCATTGCGCACATTGGCGCAGATGATGTCGCGGGCCGCCCGACGCAGCAGGTCGGCCTCGTAGGTCGGCGCCGCCGGTTCGATCCGGTGGCCAAGGTCGCCAAGCAGCCGCGCCGCCTGTTCGACCGCCGCCGTGCAAGCGGGATGCACCGGCACGTCCGCCGGAGCCTTGGTCATGACCGCGATGCGAAGGTGTCGGCGTTTTTCGTCCAATGCCTCCAGGAAGCGCCGGCCGGGTGGCGGCGCCCAGTAGGGATCGCCAACCGCCGGCCCGGCGGTGGCGTCCAACAGGGCGGCGCTGTCGCGAACGCTCAAGGTCACGGCATGCGCCGCCGCCATGCCGGCCCAGCCCTCGCCGACATCGGGGCCAGCCGGATTGCGGCCGCGGGTCGGCTTCAGGCCATAGAGACCGCAACAGGCGGCCGGGATGCGAATCGAACCGCCGCCGTCGGTGGCATGTGCCGTCGGCAGCAGGCGCGCCGCCACCGCCGCCGCCGCGCCGCCGGACGAGCCGCCGGCACTGTGCGCCAGCGACCAGGGGTTGCGGCTAGGCCCGAACAGCGCCGGCTCGGTGCTGGTGGAAAGACCGAATTCGGGCGTATTGGTCTTGCCGAAGATCACCAGGCCGGCGGCCTTCAGCCGCTCGACCAGCGTGCTGTCGTGATCGGCGACGAAGCCCTGGTAAAAGCGGCTACCGTTCGCGGTCGGCTGCCCGGCATAGAGCGCGTAAAGATCCTTCAACAGATAGGGCACGCCGGTGAACGGGCCGACCGGCAGGCCGGCAGCGATGCGGGCGCGCGCCTCGCCTTCGAACACATGGCAGACCGCGTTGATCCGGGGATTATGGCGCGCCAGCCGCGCCATGGCCGCATCCAGCAATTCCACCGGCGTCACCGCCTTGCGGCGCACCAGGGCGGCCAGCCCCAGCGCGTCGTATTCCTCGTATTCCTGGAACCCCGCCATGTCCGTCTCAGTCCATCGGTCGTCGAGCGGCCCAGGGCCTGGCCTGCTCCAATTGCCCGGCGAGCCGGAACAGCGTCGCCTCGTCGCCTGCCCGCGTCCCGAAATGGATGCCGATCGGCAGGCCGTCAGCGCTCCAATGCAACGGCACCGACATCGCCGGGCCGCCCGTCATGTTGAACAGCGGCGTCACCGACATGCGCGCCAGGAGCTGGCGTTCGTAATAGTCGTCGACGCTGTCGCACGTCATGTCGATCTCGCCCAACGGTTGCGGTGGCTCCGTCATGGTGGCGCTGAGCAGCAGATCGTGCCGCTGGAAGAAGGCCGCCATCTGCCGGCCTGCCGCATGCACGATCAGGATGGCGAGCGCATAGTCCGCGCCGCTCACCTTGCGGCCTTCCAGCGCGAATTCCCAGCTCACCTTCTCCACTTCGTCGGGCCGCCATTTGCGCCCCAGCGCCTTGGCGCGAAGCTCCAGATTGGCCGCCAGATTGGCGGCGATGATCACGCGGAAGGCCCAGGATTGCGCGGCGACGTCCAGCGTCGGCGCGGCCTCCTCGACCACATGGCCGAGTTCGATCAACAGCTTTGCGGTCTCCTCCACGCCCTTAAGGCATTCCGCATGCAGGGGCCGGTCCCACAGGCTGCGGCGCATCACCGCGATCTTCAACCGGCCCGGCGCCGCGGTCACCTCGCGCAGGAAGCTGCCCGCGGGAGGCGGTGCCATGTAGGGGTCGCCCGGCGCCGGACCGTGCGTCGCATCCAGCAGCGCCGCGCTGTCGCGCACCGACACGCTGATGCAGTGGGCGGAAGCCAAGCCGCTCCAGCCTTCGCCGATATCGGGACCGGCGGGATTGCGCGCGCGCGTCGGTTTCAGCCCGAACAGGCCGCAAAAGGCGGCCGGAATGCGAATCGAGCCGCCGCCGTCCGTTGCATGCGCCATCGGCAGCACCCGCGCGGCTACCGCCGCCGCCGCGCCGCCCGACGAGCCGCCGGCGCTGATCGCCAGATTCCAGGGGTTGCGCGTGGGTCCGAACAAGGCGGGTTCGGTGGTCGGCGCCAGGCCGAACTCCGGCGTGCTGCTCTTGCCGAACACCACCAGGCCGGCCTTGCGGTGTCGTTCCACCAGTGTTGCGTCGTGCCGGGGCACGAAGTCCTTGTAGAAGGCGCTGCCGAAGCTGGTCGGGAAGCCGGCATAGAAGGCGCCCAGGTCCTTCAGCAGAAACGGCACGCCGGTGAACGGGCCCTGCGGCAGACCGGCGGCGATGCGGGCACGCGCCTCGTCATACATCTTCAGGTTGACGGCATTGATCTTGGGGTTGACCGCTTCGGTTCGCGCGATGGCGGCGTCCAGCACTTCAGCCGGGCTGACCTGGCGGCTCGCCACCAATTCGGCCAGGCCCAAGGCGTCGTAACGCGCGTACTCGCTGAACCCGGCCATGCCGCCCCCCACGTCCCCGCCGCAAAGCTAGGCGAGGCGACGGCGGATTGCACGCCGGCGAGACGCACACGCCGTCTCAGGCGTCGAGTTCCAGGCCGGCACGCCAACGCCTCCGGCTGGCGACGGCCGGGCTGGCGGCTTATGCTCGGCCGTGCAAAGGGTGCCCGGCGGCCCCAGGGCCAGCCAGGGGGGGCAAGCGACTTCGTCGATCGACATGGCCGATACGAGCCCGCGCGACGGCGCGGCGGCGGACACCTGCTGCAGCTCTTGGGCTTTGCGCTGGCTCTGTTGGCGGTTTGGGGACTGATCCTCTGGCAGGCGGTCGACCATGCCAGGCGGCAGCCGGCGGACGAGCTGTTGCGCATTCCCGGCGCCAGTGGCCGCGGCGCCGCGCTCTGAGCCGCGGCCGGGCCGCGCGGCCTTGCCGGCGGGACCGGACACGCCCAAATCGGGGCAACGGCGTTGGGCCGACCACGACGGGAGACGGCAGTGATCGAGATTCGCCCGTTCTCGGGGCTGGGCAAGTTCCGCAACGACTGGCTGGATGCCAGCCACCATTTTAGCTTCGGCACGTACCGCGACAGCCGGCGCATGGGGCTGGGGCCGCTGCTGGTTTGGAATGACGACCGCATTCAGCCGAGCACCGGCTTCGACCCGCATCCGCATCGCGACATGGAGATCGTGACCTACATCCGCCAGGGGGCGATTACCCATCGCGACAGCCTGGGCAACCAGGGCCGCACCGCGGCCGGCGACGCGCAGGTGATGTCGGCGGGCAGTGGCATCGTGCACGCCGAATACAATCTCGAGCCCGGCGAGACCACGCTGTTCCAGATCTGGCTCAGGCCAAGGCAGGCCGGCCTGAAGCCGCGTTGGCAGACCGCGGCCTTTCCCCAGGCCGACCGCGCCGGCAAGCTGGTGCCGCTGGCCAGTGGCCAAGCCGGCGTCGGCGGCCTGCCGATCGACCAGGACGCGACGCTTTATGGCGCGAGGCTCGCGGCCGGCATGACGCTTCGGCACGTCCTGGTTGCGGGCCGCCAAGCCTATCTGGTGGCGGCGGTCGGGTCGCTCGGCGTCAATGGCATTCCGGCCGCGGCGCGCGACGGCGTCGTGGCGGGCGCAGGGCTGCTCGAAATCGCCGCCGGCGAGGCGAGCGAACTGCTGCTTTGCGACCTGCCGAGCGCCTGAACCTGCGCGCCCAAGCCCATGCTGCCGACGCTCTACATCAGCCATGGTTCACCGATGTTGGCGATCGAGGACGGCGTTGGCCGCGCCTTCCTGCGCTCGCTCGGTGTCCTGCTGCCGCGCCCCAGGGCGATCCTCTGCATCACCGCCCATTGGGAGACGGATCAGCCCTGCCTGTCATCCGCCGCCCAGCCGCAGACCATCCACGACTTCCTTGGCTTTCCGCCGGCGCTCTATCGCTTGCGCTATCCGGCCCCCGGTGCCCCCGATCTGGCGCGCCGGGCCGCGCACTTGCTTGGGGTCGCTGGCCTTGCCGTGCGGTCGGACGAACAGCGCGGCCTCGATCACGGCACCTGGTCGGCGTTGTCGCTCGCCTACCCTGAGGCGGACGTGCCGGTGGTGCAATTGTCCGTGCAGAACGCGCGCGATGGCCGGCATCACTTGCAGGTCGGCCGGGCCCTGCGGCCGCTGCGGGCGGAGGGCGTGCTGATCCTGGGCAGCGGCAGCGCGGTGCACAACCTGCGCGAGCTCGCACGCGGCCGGGACGCGCCGGTCGCGGACTGGGCGCAGGCCTTCGACGACTGGCTGGCGGCACGCGTCACGGCGGGCGACCTCGCGGCGCTCGCCGACTATCGCCGCCTGGCCCCGCAGGCCGCGCGCGCACCCGAGCGAGGAGCACTATCTTCCCATCCTGGTCGCCGCCGGCGCGGCCGAGGGCGAACCGGCGCAAGCGCTCTACCGCGCCATCGCCAGGGGCGCCTTGTCGATGTCGGCCTATCGCTTCGGCCTGCCGGATTAGAGCCGCCGCCGCTGGCCGCCTATACTGCCGGGCCGGGAGGATCGGCATGAGCGTGAGCGAACGGGAACCGAAAGCCGCCGCCCCGCGGCTGTTCCGGATGGATGGCCTCGTGGCGCTGGTCACCGGCGCCGGGGCGGGGATCGGCCGCATGGCGGCGGCGTCCCTGGCGGAGGCCGGCGCCGGCATCGCCGTCACCGACCGCGACGGCGCGGCTGCCAATCGCGTGGCCAAGGAGCTTGGCCGCAACGCGGCGGCCTTCGTCATCGACGTCGCCGACGAGGCAGCCATCGTCGCCGGAACCCGGGCGGTACTGGAGCGTTTCGGCCGCATCGACGTGCTGGTCAACAACGCCGGCATCGCCCGGCGGCAGTCGACCGTCGAGATGAGCCGCGAAACCTGGGACCAGGTGATGGCGGTCAACCTGACCGGCCTCTTTCTGATGACGCGCGAAGCGGTGAAGCCGATGCTGGCGCAACGGTCCGGCAGCATCGTCAACATCGCCTCGATCATGGGCCATGTCGGCGGCGGGCTCTATCCGAACCCCGCCTATCACGCGAGCAAGGGCGCGGTGGTCAACCTGACGCGCGCCTGGGCCTGCGAGTTCGGCCCCTGCAACGTTCGCTGCAATGCGATCGCGCCGACCTTCGTCAACACCGACCTCGCGCGGCCGATGCTGAGCGATCCGACGATGCGAGCGAAGCTCGAAAGCCTGCATCCGCTGGGCCGCCTCGCCGAGGTCGACGACCTGGCCGGCGCCATCCTCTACCTTGCCAGCCCCGCTTCCGCCATGGTCACCGGCCACAGCCTGGCGGTGGATGGCGGTTGGCTCTCGCGCTGAGACCCGCCATGCCGGGAGAGGTCGTGTTGAGTAAAGCGGGCGCCATCGCCACGGTCGCCTTGAGCGCGCCGGAGCGGCTGAACGCGCTTGACCTCGCGATGTGGCGACAGGTGGCGGCGCACTTCCGGGCGATCGCCAAGGACGACAGCGTGCGCTGCGTCATCCTGCGCGGCGCCGGCGAGCAGGCCTTCGCGGCCGGCGCGGACATCGCCGAGTTCGCCAACGAGCGCAGCAACGTGCAACAGGCCCGCAATTATGGCGGGGCGATGCACGGCGCGCTCGACGCCATTCTGGAATGCCCGCAGCCGGTGCTGGCGGCAATCCTCGGACCCTGCGTCGGCGGCGGCCTGGAACTGGCCAGCACCTGCGACTTGCGCCTGTGCGGCGTCGGTTCGCGCTTCGGCGTGCCGGTCAACCGTTTGGGCCTGGTGGTGGCCTATAACGAGATGCGGCCGCTGGTCGAACTGGTCGGCAAGGCGGTGGCGCTGGAGATCGTGCTGGAAGGTCGCGTATTCGGCGCGGCGGAGGCCAAGGAAAAAGGCCTGGTCAACCGTGTCGTCCCGGACGGCGAGCTGCTGGCGGAAGCACTGGCCACCGCCACCCGCATCGCCGAGGGAGCGCCGCTGGTCGCGCGCTGGCACAAGAAGTTTGCCCGCCGCCTCGCGGACCCGCGGCCGCTCAGCGCGGCCGAGGCCGACGAAAGCTTCCATTGCTTCGGGACAGAGGATTTCCAGATCGGCTATCGTAGTTTCCTGGAGAAACGCAAACCCAGCTTCAAGGGGTGCTGACCATGGTCATGATGAAGCAAGGACCGCTGAAGGGCGTTCGGGTGATCGAGCTCTGCCATGCCATGGCGGGACCGACCTGCGGCTTGATGCTTGCCGACATGGGCGCCGACGTGATCAAGGTGGAGAAGCCGGACGGCGGCGACGACACGCGACGCTTCGCGCCGCCCCGCATCGCCGGCGAGAGCGCCGCCTTCATGATGATGAATCGCAACAAGCGCGGCATCGTCATCGACATGAAGAAGCCGGGGGGCATCAAGGCGCTGGCCCGCCTGATCGAAACCGCCGACGTGGTGACCGAGAACTACCGTCCGGGCGTGATGACCAGGCTCGGCCTCGACTACGAGAGCCTGCGCAAGAAGAATCCCGGCCTCATCTACGCCGCCATTTCCGGCTTCGGCCGCAGCGGCCCCTATTCCGAACGCGCCGGCCTTGACCTGATCGCGCAAGGCATGAGCGGCCTCATGAGCATCACCGGCGAGGGCCCCGGCCGGCCGCCGGTCAAGGTGGCGGCACCGATCTGCGATATCACCGCCGGCCTGCTGCTGACCATGGGCGTGCTGGCGGCCTATGGCCATCGCCTGAAGACCGGCCAGGGTCAGATGCTCGACACCTCGCTGCTGGAGGCCGGCATCACGCATACCTATTGGCAGTCGGCGATTGCTTTCGCCAGCGGCGTGGCGCCGCAGCCGATCGGCTCGGCGCATCCCTTGAACGCGCCCTATCAGGCGGTGCGGGTCAAGGACGGCCATATCAACATCGGCGCCGCCAACGCCAAGCTCTACAAGGCCATGCTGGGCGCCATCGAGGCCCCGCAGCTGGCCGAGGATCCCCGCTTCAAGGAAGGTCCGGATCGGCTGGCCAACCGCGCCGCGTTGATCGAGGAACTGGAGAAGCATTTCGGCAAGCTAACGGCCGCCGAGGCGCTGGCGCGGCTCAACAAGGCGGGCGTGCCGTGCGGGCCGTTGTACAACATCATCGAGATGCAGAACGACCCGCAGACCCTGGCGCGCGAGATGGTGACCGAGGTGCAGCATCCGGTCGCCGGCCGCGTCAAGACCATCGGCCTGCCGATCAAGTTCCAGGACACGCCCGGCAAGGTGGCGTTCGGCGCGCCGGTGTTCGGCCAGCATACCGAGGAGGTGCTGCTGGAGGCCGGCTACACGGCGGAGGAAGTGCGCCAGCTGGCGGCCGAGGGCGCGGTGTTGCTGGGCAGCCCGGCGCAGGCCAAGGCGGCGGAGTAGGCGAGCGGCCGCGTGCGGGAGCAGCAGGGCGTAGTCCTGCCAGAGGACGAACGGCAGCGAGGCGGCCTAGGCCGCCCCGCCCGGCTTTCACGACCATCATGCGGTGGCGCGCGGCAGCATCGGCCATGCCGGCGTGAGGACGGAAATGGTCTGCCACACGCGCAACACCTTTCGCATTCCGGCGCTGATCCGCCTCGCCGTCAGCGCGCATTTCTCCTCGAAGCGTGCAAAGTTGGGCGGCCTGACGATCCATCAGCCCATGCGAACCAAGCCATTCGACGAACAACACCGCTACGCGTTGGCCATCATGCGCCGCAACGGGGCCGTCAAATGATCAAGGACGAGCTCAGGTCGAAGACCCCGGAACAGCTTTTCACGCTATTTTGGGAGGCGGCCAGAAAGGGCCATTTCGCGCTTGGGCCGGCGGAATACAATCGATCCGTCGATCGCATACATGCCATCGTCGCGGAAATTAAATCCCGAACGCCCGATGCTCGCCATCTGCTGCTCCCGCTGTTGCAGGACAAGATCGAGACCGTCCGTTACGTCGCCGCGACCCATCTACTGGAGATCGATGCGGCCCGGGCGGTCGCGGTCCTGACCGATTTGCGCGAGAACGGCAAGACCGACGTGGCCAGCTTCGCCTATCTCGACCTCGACGAATGGCAGAACACCAAGTCGGCCGACGGCGCTCAAGCGCCAGAGCCCTAGCCGCGCTTGCCGGTCGGCGCCCCGGCAGTGACGCGCCCGGCCAGGCCGCCGCAGGCTCAATCCGGCCGCAACAGGGTGATGAAGTCGTCGATCACGGCGTAGTCGAAATAGCCGAGCCGGGCCATCGGCTTCAGCTTCAGCACGTCGATCTTGCCATCGCTGATCGCCTCGTCGGCGACGTGCACGCAGACCACGCGGCCGATCACCATGTTGTTGCTGGCGCCATCATGTGTCGGCGGCAGGTCGACGATGCGGTAGACCACGCATTCCAGCGCCACCTTGGCCCGCGCCACGCGCGGCGGCCGGACCTTGGTCGAGGCCGCCGGCGCCAGGCCCGCCTTGGCCATCTCGTCGACGCCGCGCGGAAAATGCTCGGAGGTGGCGTTCATCTCCTCGCGCAGGTCGTAGGTGCACAGGTTCCACACGAATTCCGGCACCTCGCGCACGTTGCGCAAGCTGTCCTTCTCGCCCCCGTCGTGCCGGTTGCGGCCGTTGGCGCAGAACATGACGCAAGGCGGGTCGCCCGCCACCGCGTTGAAGAAGGAATAGGGCGCCAGGTTGACGATGCCGTCCTTGCCGATGGTGCTGACCCAGCCGATCGGCCGCGGCATGACCAGGGCGGTGTAGGGATTGTGCTTCAAGGGCGGGGGCCGCATGGTGACGGCGGGATCGAAATGCATACGGCGTCTCCTCAGATCGGGTCCCAGGCGAAGTATTCGTTGGTGCCTTCCAGCGGCGTCAGCTCGCGCGACAGCGCCGGCACCAGCGTCTCGGCCAGCCGCTCGGGCGTCCAGCCGTCGCCGCGATGCAGGCTGCGGATCGGGCGCGGCTGGCTCATCAGGTAGATCTCGTTACCGCGCACGCCGAAGATCTGCCCCGATACGGCCTTGGCTGCTTCGCTGGCCAGATAGACGACGAGCGGCGCCACCTGCGCCGCGGTGGCGTGGGCACGGAACTTCTCGAAGGCACGCAGCTGCGCCTCGCTCTGCACCGGAATGGCTTCGACCATGCGGGTCCAGGCGAAGGGCGAGACGCAGTTGGAGCGCACGCCATAGCGCTGACCTTCCAGGGCGATCGAGCGCGACAGGCCGACGATGCCCATTTTCGCCGCCGCGTAGTTCGCCTGGCCGATATTGCCGACGAGACCCGAGGTCGAAGTGAAATGTACCAGGCTGCCCGCTTGCTGGGCGCGGAACCGTTCCACCGCGGCGCGGCTGACCAGAAAGCTGCCGTTCAGGTGCACATCGATCACCGCGCGCCACTGCGCCTCGTCCATCTTGTGGAACATGGCGTCGCGCAGGATGCCGGCGACGTTCACCACCGCATCCAGCCGGCCGAACCGCTCGACCGCCTCGGCCACCATGCGGCGGGCGCCGGCCCCATCGGTCACGCTGTCGGCATTGGCCGCCGCCCGGCCGCCCGAAGCGGCAATTTCCCTGACCACCGCCTCCGCCGGCGCCAGATCGTGGCCTTCGCCGCCCAGGCTGGCGCCCGGGTCGTTGACCAGCACCGCGGCGCCGGCCTTGACCATGGCCAGCGCCACTTCCCGGCCGATGCCCCGGCCGCCGCCGGTGATCAGGCAAACCTTGCCCTCGAGCACACCCAAGCCCGCCCCCTTCGTCTTGCACGGCCGGCAGTATTGGCGCCCCGATGATTTTCCGCTATAGGCTGCTGGTCCCGGAACGGGGAGTGTGGCGGCGATGTCCGCTGGCTTGCGGCTGCGACGACGAGTGACGTGGGGCACCCGCGCCTAGAAGGCGACGGCGGTGCGCCCTGTTGCCGGCCCGGCCGGCCTTCGACACCGCATCCTTCTCACGACCGCACAGCCTTACGGGACTCTGTCATGTATGTGATCGCCAACGAACGGCGGCAGGACGCCGACGAGATCGAGACCTTGCTCGATCGGGCTTTCGGCGCCGACCGCCATGCCAAGACCTCTTACCGGCTGCGCGAGGGCGTGGCACCGATTGACGCGCTCTGCTTCACCGGCCGCGCGGACGGCGTCTTGAAGGCGACGATCCGCTATTGGCCGGTGTCGATCGCCGGTCAGGAAGCTCTCCTGCTTGGGCCGCTGGCGATCGAGCCGGCCGAGCGCGGCAAGGGCTATGGCGTGGCGCTGATGTGGCACAGCCTGGCCGCCGCAAGGGCGCTCGGCCATCGCCTGGTCATCCTGGTCGGCGATCCCGAGTATTACGAGCGCTTCGGCTTCCGCCGCGCCGTTGCGGAGCGCCTCGTGCTGCCGGGCCCGGTCGAGGCACGGCGCTTCCTCGGCCTGGAATTGGCGCCCGGCGCCGCGCGCGGCCTCAAGGGAGCGGTCGAGAAATCGCGGTCGGACCTCGCATATCGAAGGACCGCCTAACGGCCCTCGCGATACCAGGCCAGCATGGCAAGGGCGAGCAGGCCGCTCAGCACGACCAGTGCCGGCAACAGCGCTGTCGTTTCGACGCCGCGCACCACGAACGCCTGGTTCGCTCGCAAGCCCAGCCATTGCCGGCCGGCGGCGTCGCGGCCCGGCAAAACGCGGCGAATGGCCGGCACCCCGTCCTGCAGCCAGAACACCTCGCCGCCACTTGCCTGGGCCAGCGGGCGCAAGTAGTGCGCCGTCGCCCTCAGGTCGGCATACTCGCGCGGATTGAGCGCGCCGACCGCGACCACCGCCGAACGCGCCCCGTCGCGCAGCCGGTAGAGGCCCGGCGCTTCGACGTTGAGGGCAGCGCGGAACTGGCCATCGCCACGCGCCTCGAGTGCCAGGGTGTGGACCTCGCCGGACGGCAGGGTGATCTGCACCGGCTCGGCGCTTTCCGCCAACGTGCGCCGGCTGACGCTGAGCCTTTGCCCGTCGGCGTGCGCGCGCAGATCCTCTTCCTCCAGGTCCGGCTCCTGCATCGACCAATGCGCCAGCCGGCGCAACAATTCCGCCTGCGGCCCGCCACCCTCGAAGCCGCGCGCCCATAGCCAGATGTGGTCCGACAACAGTTGCGCCACCCGGCCCTTGCCGACCCGGTCGACGATGAGCACCGGCCGGTTGTCGACATCGGTCAGCAAGGTCTCGCCGCGGCGCGCATCGGCCAGGATCAGTCGGAACCAGCGTCCCCAGGCCGGTTCCGTTCCGCCACCGCCCGGCAAGTCGGCGGTCACCGGATGGCGGCGGCCAACCTTGCTGAGCCGCGGGCGAAAGCCGCCAGTGGCGATCTCGCCGCTCGGCTCGGTCGGCAGGATGCTCGACAATGGCGAGCGATGCAGGCTGAGCGGCGTCGCATAGTCGGGACCGGCGCCGATCAGCACCGCGCCGCCTTTCTCCACGTACTCGGCGACGTTGCGCAGGTAGGCATCCGGCAGGATGCCGCGCCGACGGTAGCGGTCGAAGATGATCAGGTCGAACTCGTCCAGCTTGACCTCGAACAGTTCGCGGGTCGGGAACGAGATCAGCGACAATTCGCGGATCGGCGTGCCATCCTGCTTCTCCGGCGGGCGCAGGATGGTGAAATGCACCAGATCGACCGCCGGGTCGGCCTTCAGGATGTTGCGCCAAGTACGCTCGCCCGGATGCGGCTCGCCGGAGACCAGCAGCACGCGCAGGCGGTCGCGTACGCCGTTGACGGCAAAGGTGACGCGGTTGTTGCGTGTCGTGAGTTCGCCGCCGGGCAGGCCTTCCACCTCGGCCTCGAACACCGTCTGCCCGCCGTGCTGCAGGCTGAACGGCAACACGTGCGGCGCGCCTACGCGCACGGTTTGCGTCACGCTGCGACCGTCTTCGTGGCGCAAGGTCACCCGCGCGCTGCGTTCCGGCCGGTCGCCCTGGTCGTCGACCTTGAGGGCAAAGGAAAGCTGCTCGCCGACGATGCCGTAGCGCGGCACCTGCTCCACGACAAGTCGCCGGTCGCGTTCGCGGCGTTCGCCCGACAGCAGCACGTGGACCGGCGCGCCCGGATCGGCGCGCTGGATTTCGCCGACGCTGTCATGCACCTCGCCATCGGTCAGCAGGATCACCCCGGCCAGCCGGTCGCGCGGAACGTCTGCCAGCGCGCGGGCCATTGCCGGCATCAGCCGCGTGCCGGCATCGCTGTCGATCGCCTCGCCGCCCTTGGCCGCGCTGACAACACGCAGTTCCAAGCCGGGTTCCGCCGCCAGCCGGGTCTTGAGCTCGTCGCTCGCCGCCGCCACCTGGCGTGGCCGGTTGCCCACGGTCTGGCTGGGCGATTCGTCGACCAGCAGCAACGCGACGTCGGCCAGCGGCTCGCGCTCCTGGCGCACCAGCACCGGATTGACAAGCGCCGCCAGGCCCAAAGCCAGCAAGCCGAGCCGAGCCAGCGCGCCCGGCACCCGCCGCCACAAGGCGAAGCCGCAAAGCAAGACGGCCGCCAACCCCAGCAGCGCCAGCACCGGCCAGGGCAACAGCGGCAGGACGTCGATCTCGGCCGTGGTCAGCCCGCGCGGCATGGTCTACTGCCCCAGCCGTTCCAGGATTGCTGGCACATGCACCTGATCGGCCTTGTAGTTCCCGGTCAACGTGTACATCACCAGGTTGATGCCGAACCGGTAGGCCTGTTCGCGCTGGCGTTGCCCCCCCGGCACCACCGCCGCCAGGGGGCGGCCTTCGGCATCGGTCGCCCAGGCCGCCGCCCAGTCGTTGGCGCCGATCACCACCGCCGACACGCCGTCGTTCACCCCGCCGGGGCGGATCTCCACCCAGACCCTGCCGCCGACATGCCGGCCGGGAAAATCCTGCATGAGGTAGAACGCCTTGGTCAGAATGTGGTCCTGCGGCACCGGGACAAGGGGCGGAATGTCCAGGCGGCGCAGTATCTGGCGCAGCTTCTCGGCATTGACGCCGCCGCGGCCCAATTCCCACCCCAGGCCGGGCGCCACGGTGTTGGCGTCGCGCGTGTCGAAGACAATGGTACCGCCCGTGCGCATGTAGGCGCCGAGCCGACCGATCGCCGCGTCGCTCAACGCGCGCTGAGCGGCCACCACCGGCCAGTAGAGCAGCGGGAAGAACACCAGGTCGTCACGCTCCACATCGACGCCCATCGGGTCGGCGAGTTCGGCCGAAGTGCGTCGGCGCAACATCTCGCCTAGGCCGAACAGCCCGGCGCGGCTCATCTCGTCGACCTCGGCTTCGCCCGTCTGCACATAGGCAAGCCGGGTCTCCAGCGTCGCCTGCAGGGCGAAGGCGTCGGCACCCTGGGTCGGGCGCGACTGGGCCGCGGCCCGGTCGGGCATCGCCAGCAGGCACAGCGCCAGCGCCGCCCCGGCTGGCCGCGGCGCCGGCAGCGGCAGCACGCCGCGCAACCCCAGCACCGCCAGCAGGTCCAGCAATGCCAGAACGATGGCGACGGTCAGCAGCCAGGGCTTGAGATCGCGCTCGCCGCGTTCGGCATAGGTGGCCCAGGCGATCGGCTGATCGAAGCGCGGCAGCGGCGCCAAGCCCGTGACGGCGGTGGTCAGATTGAGCGCGCGACGCGCCTCTTGCGTGCCATAGAAGCCGGGCGGCGTGCGCGGGCCGGCGGGCGTGCCCAACAGCTTGTCGCTGGCGATCGGCAAGGCGGCCGGCAAGGGCCGGTCGAGCCGGCCGAAACCGTCCAGGCTCAGCAAGGGCGGCAGCAGCCGCCCGGCCTCGCCGTCGCTCACCCCCTGCCCCAGCGCCACCAGCCGGCGCAACATCTCGACGAAACTGCCCGACAGCGCCAGGTTCGACCAAGTGGTGTTGGCGGTGATGTGGAACAGGACCAACCAGCCGCGACCGCGCCGCTCGCCGGTCACCAAGGGCGTGCCGTCGGCCAGCCGCGCCCAGGTCTTGCCATCGAGCTCGAGCGAAGGCTCGGCCAGCACCTGGCTGGACACGGTCACGTCGTCCGGTGGCCGCAGGCCGGCGAACGGCCCCTCCTCGGCGAAGCTGGCAATGCGTGCCGGCGTCGTCCAGGACATCGCACCGCCCAACGCGCGGCCGCCCGATCGCAGCGCCACCGGCACCAGTTCGTCGGCGTTCTGCGCCAGCTTCGGCCCGGCGAAGCGCACCAGTACGCCACCAGCCTCGATCCAGGCCGTCAGCCGCTGCCGCTCGGCCGGAGGCAGCTGTCCGACGTCGGCCAGCACCAACATCGCCAGCGGTCGCGCCAACAGCGCCGCGAGTTCGTCCTGGTGCACCTGCGAGAAGGGCTCCAGCGCACGCAACAGGTAGTGCGCATGCGACAACAGGGGCTGCGCCCGTTCCTCGATCCCGGCGCCCGACAGCACGCCGACCGGCCGGCGGCGCCAGCGCTCGTCCAGCAGCACCACCGCACCGGCCGAGGCCTCGCCCTCCAGTTCCAGGCGCACCGCCTCGTTGCGCAGATCGTCCGGTAGGTCCAGCACTGCTTCGGCACGGGCGGCGCCCGGCTCCCAGGCGACCGGCGCGCGGGCCAGCAGCCGGCCGCCATCGGCGCTGAGCCTGAGCCAGCGCTCGCCCGAAAGGGCGCCGGCGCGCAGCACGGCGACCCGCAGCCCCGTGCCGCCGCTCAGTTCGGCCGGCGGCAACACCGCCAGCGGCCGCCGCCCGCCGCCATCCTCGAACAGGGTGATCGGGCCGAAATTCGCCAGTTCCGCCGCAAGACCGGCGGCATGGCCGTCGTCCAGACCGTCGGCCAGCCACAGCACCTGGACGCGATCCTCCAGGCGAACCGCCGCCAACGCCGCGGCCGCTGCCCGCCGATCGCTTGGCCAAGGCTTGGGCTGCAGCGCCAGCAGTTGGGCGCGCCCCTCGCTGGGCGTCAGCAGACGCGTCGCCGTCACCGGCCCATCGGCCAGCGGCGGCGCCGTCGCCAGCAGCAGCAGCGGCCGACGCTCGCGCACCGCCCGGTCGCCAATCTCCGCCAGCGTCTGCTGGCGCTCCGCCCAGCGGCTGGCGGCGGCCCAGCCATCGTCGACCACCACCAGCAGCGGCGCCTCGCCGGCCTCGCGGCCGATCGGGTTCCACAGCGGGTGGGCGAGCGCCAGGATCGCCAACGCCGCCAGCAACAGCCGCAGCAGCAGTAGCCAAAGCGGCGTCTTGGCCGGCGTCTCCTCGGTCTGCGGCAGGCCGAACAGCAGGCGGATCGACGGCAGCGTGATGCGGCGCGGGGCGGGCGGCGTCACCCGCAACAGCCACCAGATCACGGGCAGGCTGAACAGGCCCAGCAGCAGCCAGGGATTGAGGAAAGCCAGCGGACCGAGTTGCCACACGGGGGGGGCGGAACTACACGATCTCTCGCGCCAGCGCCCCATAGAGCGATAGCAGCGCCAATTGCGGCGGCCGGTCGGTGCGATGGAAGGTACAGGTCCAGCCGATTCGACGACACAGTCCGGTCAAGCTGTCGCGCAGCGCCGCCAAGCGATCAAGATAGGCTTGGCGCAATCCCTCGATGCGGCCGACCGTCAACACCCCTTCGCCCTCGACGCCCTCGAAGCGGGCACGGCCGCGGAACGGCAGATCGACCTCGATCGGGTCAAGCACCTGCAGCAGATGGCCATGCACGCCCTGGGCGGCGAGCCTCGCGATACTCGCCTCCACCTCGGCCCAAGGGGCCAGAAAATCGCTCGCCAGCACGACCTGGGCATGGCGCGGCAGCACCTGCGCCGGCGGCAGGCTGGGAGCGGACAGGCGTTCGACGAGGCTTGCCTGCAAGGCGGCGGCGATCCGGTTCAGCGCCACCCGGCCGGAGCCCGGCCGTCGATCCTCGCCCAGCCGGCCGACCCGTTCGCCGGCACGGATCAACAGGCTGGCCAGCGCCAGCAGCAGCAACGCCGCGCGTTCGTGTTTCTGGCTCTCGGCGGCGGTCGAGCGGAATCGCATGGAGGCCGAGGCATCGTGCCACAGCCAGACGCTTTCCGCCGCGTCCCACTCGTTTTCGCGGACGAACAGCTTCTGGCTCTTGGCCGATTGCCGCCAGTCGATGATCTGGGCCGGGTCGCCCGAATGATAGCGGCGGAACTGCCAGAAACTCTCCCCGACGCCGGTGCGCCGGCGGCCGTGCACGCCTTGCGTGACCGTGGCAGCGATCCGGTCCGCGGCCACCAGCAGCGGCGGCAGGCCGGCCGCCAAGCCCTCGGCCCGCTGCCGCAGCCGAGGATCCGCCGGGGTCGCGAGCGTTGCCATGGGCTGGGTCAGTTCAACCGCGCGACCAGGCGACGGATCACTTCCGGCAGCGTCACCCCGTCGGCGCGGGCGGCGAAGGTCAGCGCCATGCGATGGCGCAATACCGGTGCCGCCACCATCGCCACGTCGTCGAGCGAAGGCGACAGCCGGCCATCCAGCAGCGCCCGCGCGCGCACCGCCAGCATCAATGCCTGACTGGCGCGCGGCCCGGGTCCCCAGGCGATCTGAGGCCGCAGGGTGGGATCGCCGCTCGAATCCGGACGGCCGGCCCGGACCAAACCTAGGATCGCCTCCACCACCTGCTCGCCAACCGGGATCCGCCGGACCACGCGTTGCGCCGCCTGCAGGGCGGCGCCATCGAATACCGGTATCACGCTGGCTTCCTCGGCCCCGGTGGTGGCCAGCAGCATGGCCCGTTCGGCGGCCAGATCGGGATAATCCACGTCGATCTGCAGCAGAAAGCGATCGAGTTGCGCCTCGGGCAGCGGATAGGTGCCTTCCTGCTCCAGCGGATTCTGCGTCGCCAGAACGTGAAACGGCAGCGGCAGCGGATGGCGCTGGCCGGCGATCGACACGGCCTTTTCTTGCATGGCCTGCAGCAGGGCCGACTGCGTGCGCGGACTGGCACGGTTGATCTCGTCGGCCATCAGGAGTTGGGCGAACACCGGGCCCTTGATGAAGCGGAAATGCCGCCGGCCATCGTCGCCCTCCTCCAGCACTTCGGAGCCCACGATGTCGGCCGGCATCAGGTCCGGCGTGAACTGCACCCGCTTGACATCGAGCCCCAGCACGATGCCCAGCGTCTCCACCAGCCGCGTCTTGGCCAGACCGGGCACGCCGACCAGCAGGGCATGGCCACCCGCCAACAGCGTGATCAGCGCCTGTTCGATGACGTCTTGCTGGCCGAAAATGACACGGCCGATGGACTGGCGGATCTGCCCGACCCGCCGGGCCACCTCTTCCACCTCGCGCAACAGCGGTTCGGGGTTATCGATCGTTGCCTGCATGGCCCGAGTATACTGGTGAACGCGCCCGCCCGCAGCCCCATCGGATAAACTCTGCGCGACCCGTGCCCAGCATGAGCGAACCGAGCAAGCGCCCGCCCGATCCCCTGGCGATCGCCCGCAGTCTGCAAACCGGCCGGCTGCCGCCGATCGACCGGTGGAATCCGCCGAATCTGCTGCAGGTCGACATGCGCATCGCCACCGACGGCACCTGGTACTATCAGGGCTCGCCGATCGGCCGCAAGCCGATGGTGCGGTTGTTCTCCAGCGTGCTGCGGCGCGAGGACGACGGGCGCTTCTACCTGATCACGCCGATGGACAAACTGCCGATCGCGGTGGACGATGCCCCGTTCGTGGCCGTCGAACTCACCTGTTACGGCGAAGGGCGCGAGCAGGTGCTGGTCTTCCGCACCAACGTCGATGACGAGGTGATGGCGGGACCTGGGCATCCGATCGCCGTTTTGCAACATCCTGACACCGGCGCGCCGAGACCCTATGTTCTAGTGCGCGGGCGCTTGCAGGCCCTGCTCGCGCGTGCCGTGTTCTATCAGTTGGTGGACCGGGGTGTGGAGGAAGAGGCGCCGCCGCATGGCCCCGCTTTCGGCGTCTGGAGCGCCGGTTGTTTCTTTCGCATAGGCGGCTTGGATGAGATCAGGACGGACGAGTGACGTGCCCCAACAGGACAACATCCGCGGTCGCATCCTGCGCAGCCTGATCCGCGAGCAGGCCGCGACCCAGTGCCATCCGGCGCCGACCGGCGACCATGACCTCGATCCGGGCTGGAAGCGGCCGGAGGACGGCAAGCCGCTGATGCCCGCCGCGGTTCTGGTGCCGTTGGTCGAACGGCAACCGGGACCGACCGTGCTGCTCACCCGGCGGACCGCCCACCTGCAGCAGCATGCCGGGCAGATCAGCTTTCCCGGCGGCCGCTACGAGAGCCACGATGGCCACCTGTTGGAGACCGCGCTCAGGGAGACCGAGGAAGAGATCGGCCTCAGCCGCAGCTTCGTCGAGGTGGTGGGCTTCCTCGATGCCTACGAGACCGGCACCGGTTACCGGGTCACCCCGGTGGTCGGTTTCGTCAAGCCAGGCTTTGCCCTGACCCCCGATCCGTTCGAGGTCGCGGAGGTCTTCGAGGTGCCGCTTGGCTATCTTTTCGATCCGGCCAACCATCAGCGCCATTCGCGCACCTATAACGGCCGGCAGCGCCAATACTACGCAATGCCTTATGGCGACTACTACATCTGGGGGGCCACCGCCGGCATGCTGATGAACTTCTATCGCCGCGTCCATCAGCCGCGCTGAACCAGACGGACAAGGCAGCCCGCTTTGCGCCAATTGCTCCTGTTGCTGCCCTTCCTTCTGCCGTTCGCCGGCTACGCCCTCTATCTCGCGCTGGCCAAGCGCGCGGAAACCTCGGGCCGCACGCTGGCCGATACGCCGTGGACCTGGCTCACCGTTGTCGGTCTGGCGCTGGTGGCGCTGACGCTGCTCGCCCTTGCCGTGCTGGGCGAGAGTGACACCGGCCGGGACTACGTGCCGGCGGAAATGCGCGACGGCCGCGTGGTGCCAGGCCAGGTGCGCTAGGCGCGACGGTGCCAACGCTGCCCGCCTTCCTGCCGCCGCAACCCTGGCTGAGCCAAGGCGCCACGCATGCGGTTCTGCGGGCGCTTGCCGCCGAGGGTGCGACGGTGCGCTTCGTCGGCGGCGCGGTGCGCGATGCCCTGCTGGGCCGGCCGGTCGAGGACATCGACCTGGCCAGCACGGCGCCGCCCGAAACCAACCTGCGCCTGCTGCGCCAGGCCGGCCTGACCGCCATCCCGACCGGCCTCAAGCATGGCACGGTGACGGCGGTGGTGGAGGGCCGGCATTTCGAGATCACCACGTTGCGCGCCGACGTGGAGACCTTCGGCCGGCATGCCCGGGTGGCGTTCACCGAGGACTGGGAGGGCGACGCCGCCCGCCGCGACTTCACCATGAACGCGCTCTACGCCGATGCCGACGGTCGGCTGCATGACCCGACCGGCGGGCTGGCCGATTTGCGGGCGGGCCGGGTGCGCTTCGTCGGCGATCCGGCAACCCGCATCGCCGAGGACCGCTTGCGCGCGTTGCGCTTCTTCCGGTTCCTCGCCTCTTACGGCCGCACGCCGGTCGATCGGCGCGCGCTGGCCGCTTGTCGGGACGCGGCGCCGCAGCTCAACGAGCTGTCGGGCGAAAGGATCCGCAACGAGTTGTTCCGCCTGTTGGTGGCGCCGCGCGCGTTGCCGGTTCTGCGGCTGATGCAGAAGCACGGCATTCTCGCCGAGATCCTGCCCGCGGTTCCGGATTTCCGCCGCCTGACCCGGCTGCGCCGGGCCGAGGCCGGCGGGCCGGACGCCTTGCGGCGGCTGGCGGCCTTGCTGGCGGACCATGTCGGCCTGGCGCGGGACCTGGCGTCGCGCCTGCATCTGTCGCGCGAGCAGCACGAGCGGCTCGCCTTGCTGGTGGCGCCTCCGGTCGCCATGGCGCGCGATGCCGACAAGAGCGAACTCCGGCGGATCGCCTATCGCCTGGGCGTGCCCGCCACGGTCGACTTGGCGCTGCTGCTGGGCCGCCGTCGGTTGGCCGACCGGGCGCGCGCGCTCACCCTGCCGCGCTTTCCCCTGGGCGGCCGCGACGCATTGGCGCTGGGCGCGCTTCCCGGCCCGCAAGTCGGCCGTGCCCTCTCCGCGGTCGAGGACTGGTGGGTCGGGCGCGATTTCGCGCCGGACCGGGGCGCCTGCCTGGAACAGCTGGCACTCAGGCTTCGCTAGACCCCGTCGACCATGAGAATATCGGCGCGCGAGCCGGCGTTGCGCAGCCCAATCAGCGGCTGGTAATCCGGATCGTCGTACCACGCCTTGGCATGCGCCCGGTCGGGGAATTCGACCACCACCATCACGCTCGACAGCCTTGGCGTGCCTTCCAGCGCCGACATCTTGCTGCGCCCTGCCCGCACCAGATAGCGGCCGCCATGCTTCTTGACCAGGGCGGCGGTCGGCCCGGCATAGGCCGCTGCCCAGCCGGCATCGCGCACATCGAGATGGACGACGACATAGACGGCCACGGCCACCCCCGGCGGTCAGTTGGCCAGCTTGATCAGACGGCCCTTGGCGCGCCGCGCCGCTTCGCCGTCGAGCGTGCGGGTGAACTCCAACTCCATGCCGTTGCCGGTCAGGGTGCGTCGGTAGACCTGCAGTTCCGAGCCGCCGTCATCGGCCACCTGCAGGCTTTGCACCACCAGCGTGTTGTCCTGCACATACGCCCAAAAAAACGGGCGACCGCCCTGCACGGGATCGGCGTTGCCCTGCCCAACCCACAATCCGGGCCGCCTTGCGGGCACGAAGGTCAGCGTGTTCGAGCGCAGTTCCTCGGTCGGACTGCGCGGGTCGCCGCGCTGCCGCAAGACGGTGTTCCAGGTCAGCGTGAAGCCCTCGCCGGCGGCGCGAATCTCCACACCGATATCCCTGCTGGACAGCCGGAAATAGCTGCTGATCTGGCTCTCCGACAGGGCGCTGCCCTGCCACTTGCCGTAGAACGCACCAAGCGGCAGGTCGGCGGCCGCCGCCGATCCCGCGCAAGCCAGCAGCAACGCCAACGCCCAGCCGATCGTGCGCATGTTCCCCCGCTCGCCTCATACCCGTCTCACGGCCACTTCACCTCTGGCGGCAGCGACATCAGGATAGCCTCTACATTGCCGCCGGTCTTCAGCCCGAACTGCGTGCCGCGATCGTAGAGCAGGTTGAACTCGACATAGCGGCCGCGCCGGATCAGCTGGTGCTCGCGCTGCGCGGCGCTCCAGGGCCGGTCGAAGTGCCGCCGCACGATCGCCGGGTAGACCTCCAGGAAGGCCCGACCGACCGCTTGGGTGAACGCGAAGTCGGCGGCCCAGTCGCCGCTGTCGAGATAGTCATAGAAGATGCCGCCGACGCCGCGCGGCTCGCCGCGATGGGGCAGATGGAAATACTCGTCGCACCATTGCTTGAAGCGGACGTAGTAGTCCGCGCCGTGCGCGTCGCAGGCGGCCTTGAGTGCCGCATGGAAGGTCTCGGTGTCGCCCTCGTCCGCTACCATCGGCGTCAGGTCGGCGCCGCCGCCGAACCAGCCCTTGGCGGTGACGATGTGCCGGGTGTTCATGTGCACCGCCGGCACCAGCGGCGAGCACAGATGCGCGACCAGGCTGATGCCGGAGGCCCAGAAGCGCGGGTCGTGATCGGCCCCTGGGATCTGCTTGCGGAACTCGGCCGAGAATTCGCCCGTGACGGTGGAGACGTTCACGCCCACCTTCTCGAACACCCGGCCGCGCATCAGGCCCATCGTGCCGCCGCCGCCGCCCGCCCGCCGCCAGGGCGTGAAGGTGAAGCGGCCGGGCGGGCGATCGCGGTATGGCCCGGCATGCTCGTCCTCCAGCCGCTCGAAGGCGGCGCAGATTGCGTCGCGCAGGTGCTCGAACCACGCCCGGGCCTGTTCCTGCCGTTCCGTCGTCGTCATCCCCGCCCCTTCTATACCAACCCGCCCGGCCAGCCTTGCTGGCGCAGCGCCTCCGCCAGCACCAAGCCAACCGTCACAGCGACATTGAGCGATCGCGCGGCCGCGCGCATCGGCACGCGCAGCCGCACATCCGCCACTGCGTGCACGGTCTGCGGCACGCCCGCCTGTTCGCGGCCGAACAGCAGCACATCGTCGCACCGAAAGGAAAAATCGCTGTAATGCTGTCTTGCCTTGGTCGTGATCAACACCAGTCGGCTCCGCCCCCGCGCCGCTTGGAAGGCCGCGAAGGACTCGTGCCGGTCGACCGCGGCCAACGGCGCGTAGTCGAGGGCGGCGCGCCGCAATTCCCGCGCGACGAAGGTAAAGCCGCAAGGCTCAATGATGTCGAGCGGCACGCCGAAACAGGCGCAGACGCGGACGATGGCGCCGGTGTTCTGGGGAATGTCCGGTTCAAAAAGCGCGATCCGCATGCTCTGCCCCCGGGCCGGCGGCCCGTCTCCCACGCGGCCGGGCGGCGATGCGGCAACCTGTCGCATGGGGCAGCCCGGCCTCAGCGGGCAATGTCACGCGCACCCTCGATCAGAGGCAACTGTCAGCCATTCCAAGGGGTTCGCACGTCATGGCGCAAGGCAAGCACGGGCAGCCGCAAGGCGCATCCCGGCGCGATTTCCTCTATATCGCCGCGGGCGGCCTGGGCGCCGTCGGCGCCGGCGCCTTCGCTTGGCCATTCATTCACCAGATGAATCCCTCCAAGGACGTGCTGGCGCTGTCCTCGATCGAGGTGGACATCTCCAAGATCACCGAAGGCCAGACCATCACCGTGTCCTGGCGGGGCAAGCCGGTCTTCATCCGCCACCGCACCAAGGCTGAGATCGACGCGGCGCGCGCCGTGCAACTGGGCGAACTGCCGGACCCGCAGCCCGACGACGCCCGGGTGCGCGCCAAGGACCGGCCGCAATGGCTGATCCTGGTCGGCGTCTGCACCCATCTGGGTTGCGTGCCACTGAACAACCAGGGCGAGTATGGCGGCTGGTTCTGCCCCTGCCACGGCTCGCACTACGACACCTCGGGCCGGATTCGCAAGGGACCGGCGCCCGCCAATCTCGAGGTGCCGAGCTACGAGTTCCTGGGCGACAACGCCGTGCGTATCGGCTAGGAGCAGAACCGTGGGCATCCAAACCAACAATTCGATCGTCAAGTGGATCGAATACCGACTGCCGGTGTTCAGCACACTTAACCACAGCCTTATCGATTATCCGACGCCGCGCAACTTGAACTACTGGTATAATTTCGGCTCGCTGGCTGGAGTTTGCCTGGTAGTGCAGATTATCACCGGCATCGTCCTGGCGATGCACTACACACCGCATGCCAGCATGGCCTTCGATTCCACTGAACATATCATGCGCGACGTGAACTATGGCTGGCTGTTGCGTTACATCCATGCCAACGGCGCCTCGATGTTCTTCTTGGTGGTCTATATTCATATTTTCCGCGGACTGTACTACGGTTCCTACAAGATGCCGCGCGAACTGCTGTGGTGGCTTGGCATCGTGATCTTGCTGTTGATGATGGCGACCGCCTTCATGGGCTATGTGTTGCCCTGGGGTCAGATGAGCTTCTGGGGCGCTACCGTCATCACCAACCTATTCTCCGCCATCCCGCTGGTCGGCACGCCCATCGTCGAATGGCTGTGGGGCGGTTTCGCGGTCGGCAATGCCACGCTCAGCCGCTTCTACAGTTTGCATTACCTGCTGCCGTTCGTGATTGTCGGCTTGGTGATGCTGCACCTCTTGGCGCTGCATCAGCACAAGTCCAACAATCCGCTGGGCATCGACATCAAGGGGCCGCAAGACACCATTCCGTTCCACCCCTACTACACGGCGAAGGATCTGTTCGGCCTGGGGGTGTTCGCCATCGTTTTCGCCGGCTTCGTGTTCTTCGCGCCGAACTATCTAGGCCACCCGGACAACTATATCGAGGCTAATCCGCTGGTGACGCCGGCGCATATCGTGCCGGAATGGTACCTGCTGCCGTTCTACGCCATTTTGCGCTCCATTCCCGACAAGTTCCTGGGCGTGGTGGCGATGTTTGCCTCGATCTTCGTGCTGTTCCTGTTGCCCTGGCTCGACACCAGCCGGGTGCGGTCGGCGACCTTCCGGCCAATCTACAAGCAAGTGTTCTGGCTGCTGTTGATTTGCTGCGTGGCGCTGGGCTGGGTCGGCGCCAACCCGCCGGAAGGCATCTATCTGGTGGTCGGCCGCATTGCGACCACCTTTTACTTCCTCTTCTTCCTGGTGTTGATGCCGCTGATCGGCTGGTTCGAACGGCCGCGGCCGTTGCCGGAGAGCATCGGTGCGTCGGTCGCGAAGACGGGCGGCGGCGCACCGGCCGACGCCCACGCCAAGCCGGAAGGGAGGGTCTGATGCGCCCGATCGCCGCTCTCGCGCTCTGCCTTGCCCTGGCCGGCGGCCCGGCCCTGGCGGCCGGCGACACAACGCCTCCCAAGTCCGTCGACTGGCCGCATGGCGGGCCGTTCGGCACCTTCGATCGGGCCGCCCTGCAGCGCGGCTTCCTGGTCTACAAGCAGGTCTGCGCCGCCTGCCACGGCTTGCGCCAGGTCGCCTATCGCAACCTGAACGAGATCGGCTTCAACGAGGCCCAGGTCAAGGTGCTGGCGGCCGAGGTCGAGGTGCAGGACGGGCCCAACGACCAGGGCGAGATGTTCAATCGGCCGGGCCGGCCGTCCGACCGCTTCCGCTCGCCGTTCGCCAACCCGCAGGCCGCGCGGGCCGCCAACAATGGAGCGCTGCCGCCGGATCTTTCGCTGATCACCAAGGCGCGCGCCGGCGGCGGCGGCTATATCTACTCGCTGCTGACCGGCTACCGGAATCCGCCGGCCGAGGTGAAGCTGGCGGAGGGCATGAGTTACAATCCCTATTTCGCCGGTCGACAGATCGCCATGGCACCGCCGCTGAATGAAGGCGCGGTCGAATTCGCCGACGGCACCAAGGCCGGTGTCGAGCAGATGGCCTGGGATGTGACCACGTTCCTGGCCTGGGCGGCGGAGCCGGAAATGGAGGCGCGCAAGCGGATGGGGGTGAAGGTGATCCTCTTCCTGCTGGTGCTGACCGGCGTGTTGTATGCGGTCAAGCGCAAAGTCTGGGCCGAGGTGCACTAGGGCCGTTTCCGCTCCCATCGCGCCGGCAGGTTCGTTTCACCGAGAGCCATTGCCCTGCAACCATGACGGCAGCGCAGCGGGCTCCGATCAAATGGTGCGCCATCAGCGTTTCCATCTGATCGGACACCACGCGAGCAAACCCGCATGGGGCGACGGCGAGGCCGCCCGCGGGCGGCCTTTTCGCGTCGAGCGCGCGGCGTTGAAGCGGCGGTCCCCGCATGGCAATAGTCCCTGGGCGGGCGGGGAGAACGACGGACCATGACGACGCATCGACGGCCGGTGCTGGGCGTGATTGGCGGCAGCGGCCTCTACGAGATCGACGGTTTGAGCGACAAGCGCTGGCGCCGGGTCGCAAGCCCGTGGGGCGAACCGTCGGACGAGTTGTTGTGCGGCCGGCTGGACGGCATCGAAGTGGTCTTCCTGCCCCGCCATGGCCGCGGCCACCGGTTGTCGCCGGGCGCGATCAACTATCGCGCCAATATCGACGCGCTGAAGCGGCTGGGCGTCACCGACATTCTGTCGTTAAGCGCCTGCGGCTCGTTCCGCGAGGCGTTGCCGCCCGGAACCTTCGTCATGGTCGACCAGTTCATCGACCGCACCTTCGCCCGCGAGAAGAGCTTCTTCGGCGCCGGCATGGTGGCGCACGTGTCGCTGGCCCACCCCACTTGCGCGCGCCTGGCCGAATGGGCGACGGAAGCGGCGGCCGCCTTGGGCATTCCGCACAGCCGCGGCGGCACCTATCTGGTGATGGAAGGCCCGCAGTTTTCCACCTTGGCCGAGTCGAACCTTTATCGCGGCTGGGGCTGCGACGTCATCGGCATGACCAACATGCCGGAGGCCAAGCTCGCCCGCGAAGCGGAGATCGACTACGCCACCGTCGCCATGGTGACGGACTTCGACTGCTGGCATCCCGAACACGACAACGTCGAAGTGCAGGCCATCGTCAAGGTCCTGCTGGCCAACGCCGACAGGGCCCGCGCCCTGGTCAAGCGCGTCGTGCCGCGGCTGGGCGAACGCCCGGCCGTTTGCCCGCATGGCTGCGACCGGGCGCTGGAGGCGGCGCTCATTACTCACCGGGAAGCGCGCGATCCGGCGCTATTGGCCAAGCTGGACGCGGTGGCCGGTCGCCTGCTGCGCGCCGGCTGAAGGGAGTTCCCCCAATGGACCTGAAGGCGCTCGTGCGTACCATCCCGGACTATCCGAAGCCCGGCATCATGTTCCGCGACATCACCACGCTGCTGCGCCATCCGGTCGGCTTCCGCAAGACCGTCGACGAACTGGTCCAGCCCTTCGCCGGCACCGGCATCAACCGGGTGGCCGGCATCGAGGCACGCGGCTTCATCCTGGGCGGCGCGGTGGCGCACCAGCTCTCGGTCGGCTTCGTGCCGATCCGCAAGCGCGGCAAACTGCCCTGGCAGACCTTCAGCGTCGAATACGAGCTGGAATATGGCCGCGACGAAGTGCATGTGCACATCGACAGCGTGGAGAAGGGCGACCGCGTGCTGCTGGTCGACGACCTGCTGGCGACCGGCGGCACGGCCTGCGCCGGCGTCAGGCTGCTGCGCGAGGCGGGCGCGCGGGTGATCGGCTGCGCCTTCGTCATCGAACTGCCCGAGTTGAAGGGTGCGCAGCGCCTCAGGGCGCTCGACGTGCCGGTGCGCACGCTGTTCGGCTTCGAGGGCCACTAGGCCGTGACCGACGCGCTGCGCGGGCTCGACCACGCGCTGATCGCCGTGGCGGACCTGGAAGCGGCGCGGGCCGATTGGCAGCGGCTGGGCTTCCGTCCGACGCCGCGGGGCCGCCACCAAGGCCGCAGCACCGGCAATCACTGCCTGATGTTGCCGGCGGATTATCTCGAACTGGTCGGCATCGTGGATAGCGCGGGCCCGCCCTCGCGCCTGTCGGGCCTGTTGCAGCGGCGCGGCCAAGGTCTGATCGGCGCCGCGCTGGCGCCCAGCGACGACGCGGCGGCCTTCGCCTGGGCGACCGAGGCCGGGCTTTCGCCGCAACCGCCCGTGGCGTTCGGCCGGCTCCTGGAAACGCCCGAGGGAACGCTCCACCCGCGCTTCTCGCTCATCGAGCTGCCGGCCGAGACCGTGCCGGATTTTCGGCTGTTCTTCTGCCGACACCTGACGGCCGACCTGCTGCGTCGACCGGCCTGGCTCGGCCACCCCAACACGGCGCGACGGATCGCCGAACTTGCCATCGTCACCGCCGATCCCGAGCGGCTGGCCCGGCCGCTCGGCCGGTTGTTCGGCGGGGCGCAATGGCGCGACGGCATCCTTTGGGTCAGCGCGGGCGACGCCCGGCTCGGCTTCGGCACGGCCGAGGCGCTGGCCGGGCCCATGGGCAGCGGCGCCAACGGCCTGTTGGCGCTGGAAGTCGCCGACCTTGACATGGCTGAGCGCCAGCTCGAGGCGACCGGCATTGCCTATCGCCGTGGCGCCGGCAACGCGCTTTGCGTCGGCCCGGCGTTCGCCACCGGCGTCGCGCTGGAGTTTCGCGGCTAGGGCGACTTCCGTTCAAATCGAACCAGCGGGTCCGGTTTGAACCGAAGCCATTGCCCTTGCAGCCATGACTGCCGCGCGGTCGGCGCCGATCCGAGGGATCGCTGATCGCGATGCCATCGGATCGGGCACCGCGCTAAGCGCCCAACTGCTTGGCGAAGAACGCCATCGTGCGCTCGCGCGCCAGCTTGGCCGCGGCCGCGTCATACTGCTTGCGGTGATCGCAGCTGAAGCCGTGATCGGCGGCATAGACATGCACCACGGCTTTGGGATGCGCCTTGCCGATGGCCTCGACGTCGCTCAGCGGAATGCTGGCGTCGCGGTCGCCGAAATGCATCAGCAGGGGACAGCGTTCGCTCTCCCTGACGAAGGGCATGATCTGGCCACCGTAATAGACGACCGCGCCTTGCACAGGCAGGCGGCAGCCGGCCAGATAGGAGACCGAGCCGCCCCAGCAATAACCGACGGTGGCGACCTTCAAGCCATCGCCGGCAAGCGCCGCGACGGTGGCGGCCATGTCCAGCATCGCCTGCTCCCAGGTGAACTCCTCGCGCAGCTTGCGGCCGATGGCGATGTCGTCCGGCGTGTAGCCAAGCTGGATGCCCTTGCGCGACGAGCGATCGTAGAGCGACGGCGCGATCGCCGCATAGCTGTCCGCGGCGAAACCGTCGCTCAGCTCGCGGATATGCTTGTTGACGCCGAATATCTCCTGCACGACGACGATGCCGCCCTTCGGCTTGCCGGCTGGATCGGCCCGGTAGGCGGCGAAGCGATGTCCGTCGCTCGCCTGAATTGTGATGTCGCGGCCCATGGTCTTGCTCCTTGCTTGTGTCAGCGTCGCGCGGGCGTCATCTGCACCCGCTCCTCCAGGAGGCGCTGGATTTCCTGCGGCGAGGCGGCGAGGAAAGCGATCGGGATCTGCACCACCGGCCGGTTCTGCAACTGGCCGCGAAAGCGCCTGACCTGCGGGGCCATCATGCCCAGCATGCCGCCAGTGGTATAGCGCCGCAGTCGCTCCAGCAGCTTGGGGTCGCTCGCTGGATCGATCGCCACCATCAGCACGCTGCGCACCAGCAGCGCGCGCCCGACCGCGAGGCCGGCCACGGCCGACCAGGGAATGAGCCCGGTATTCGGCCGCCGGCAATAGATGCCTTCCTGGTCGATGCGCAGCACCGGCTTGCGGTCGAGGCCCATCTGCAGCAACACCCCGCCGGTGATGCATCCCAACGCCACCGCGGCAACTTGCGCGAAACGGCTCTGCGACAGCGCGCCTTGCGTCTGCGACATGTCGTAGGCGGCGAAAAAGCCGATCAGGAAACTCGGGATCGACAGGATCGCTAGCTTGGTCAGCGAGGACGGGAACTCCACCGCCTCCGGCGCCGGTCTGACATTCTTGCCACCGCCGCGCATGCCCGCCCTCAAGCCCGCGGCCGGCGCGGAAACAGCACCAGCATGTCGAAGGTCATCACCGCTTCCAGCCGTTGATTGAGGATGCGCGTGGCGAAGGTGACGATGCCGCGGTCGGCGCGCGATTGCAGCGGGCTCGTCGCCTTGACCGTGCTTTCGACCGACAACAGGTCGCCCGGCCGCGTCGGCCGCGGCCAGCGCATGTCGTCGAAGCCAAGCCCGGCCAGCGCGTGGCGGGTCGCGCCGTGATCGTTGATCATGCGGATATACATCGCCGCCGTATGCCACCCGCTGACGATCAGGCCGCCGAAATGGCTCCGTTCCGCCGCCGCCCGATCGACGTGGAAGGGCTGCGGATCGTAGCGTCGGGCGAACTCGACCACCTCGTCCTCGCTGACCGGATAGCAGCCGAACCGCTCGCAGGCGCCGATCTCGAAGTCCTCGAGATAGCGCGGGCCGCTCATGCTCTTGCCTCGGGGCGCTTCGCCACCAGGCCGAGCCCGACCAGCCGCATCACCACCTCGCCATCCTGGTTGCTGAGTTCGAACCGCCGTTTCAGGATGCCGTAGGGCTTCGAGGCCGAGGGCCGGGCATCGATAACCTCGGTACGGCAGGTCAGCCGGTCGCCCAGCCTGACCGGCTTGAGCCAGCGACAGGACTCAAGGCCCGGCGAGCCCATGCCCGCCACCTGGTCGCGCGTCATCTCCTCCACCATGAGCCGCATCTGCATGGCGCACGTATGCCAGCCGCTGGCGATCAGGCCGCCGAAATGGCTCTGCGCCGCGGCCGCCTTGTCGGTGTGGAACGGCTGCGGATCGTACTTGCGGCCGTATTCCAGCACCTCCGCCTCGTCCACCACCAGCGGACCCAGCACCGACACCTCGCCCAGGCGAAAATCCTCGAAATACTTCATGCGGCCCCCCGTGGCGCGCGGCATCCTAGTGAGACCAAGCAACGGTTGGAAGCGCGGCGGAGGCGGAAATGGCGGCATTCGATTTCGGCGGCCGGCAAGTGCTGGTGACCGGCGGCTCGAGCGGCATCGGCAACGCCATCGCGCGGGCCTTCCGGGATGCCGGGGCGGCGGTCGTGGTCACCGGCACGCAGGAGGCCGGGTTCTACGAAAGCGACGTCGCGGGCATGCGCTTTCACCGACTGGACCTGGCCGACGAAGCGGCGGCGGCGGCCCTGGTCGCCGGCCTGCCGCGGCTGGACGTGCTGGTCAACAACGCCGGCACGGCGGAGTACAAGCGTCGCGAGTACCAGATGCCGGTCTTCCGCCGAGTGCTGGACGTCAACTTGGGCGGGCCGATGCTGCTCGCCAACCAATGCTACGAAAAGCTGCGCTTCACCCGCGGCAACGTCGTCAACATCGCCTCGCTCAGCGCCTTCTTCGGCAACAAGGGCAACCCCGCCTATGGCGCCAGCAAGGCCGGGCTGTTGCAACTCACCCGCTCGCTGGCGGTCGCCTGGGGTCCCGACGGCATCCGGGTCAACGCCATCGCGCCCGGCTATGTCGAGACCAAGCTGACCCAGGTCACCAAGCGGAATGCCGCGCTCGACGCCGCCATCGTCGCGCGGACCCCGCTCGGTCGCTGGGGCCGGGCGGAGGAAATGGCGAGCGCCGTGCTGTTCCTGGCCTCCGATCATGCGAGTTTCGTTACCGGTGCGACGCTGACCGTCGATGGCGGCTATTCCGCGGTGGTCTAGCGCGGTGTCCGATCCGATGGCATCGCGATCCGCGAGCCATCGGACCGGAGCCCACCGCGCCGCCGTCATGGCTGCAGGGCAATGGCTTCCGGCAAAACCGAACTTGCCGGTTCGATTTGCACGGAAATTGCCCTTCGACGTTTATTTGAAGAATTGAAGTGCCGTGAAGTCCTGCGATAAGGCCCGATCGACTAGACGTTGAAACGGAACAGCAGCACGTCGCCGTCTTTCACCTCGTAGTCGCGACCCTCCTGCCGCATGCGGCCGGCCTCCTTGGCGCCTTGTTCGCCGCCGAAGCGAAGGTAGTCCTCGTAGGCGATGGTCTCGGCGGCGATGAAGCCGCGCTCGAAATCGCTGTGGATGCGACCCGCCGCCGCTCCGGCCCGCGTGCCCTGCGGAATGGTCCAGGCACGGGCCTCCTTCGGCCCGGCGGTGAAGAACGTAATGAGCCCAAGCAGGTCGTGGCCGGCCGGTGCCAGCCGGGCGAGGCCGGCTTCCCTGAGGCCCAGCGAGGCCAGGAACTCGCCCCGCTCGGCCGCGGTTTCCAGCATCGCGACCTCGGCCTCGATGCGCGCCGAGACGACGATGGCGCCGGCGCCTTCGCGTTCCGCGCGGGCGCGCACGGCGGCCGACTGCGCGTTGCCCGTGGCGACCGCCGTTTCCTCGACGTTGCAGACATAGAGGATCGGTTTGGCGGTCAGGAGCTGGAGCTCGCGGAACGCCTTGAGCTTTTCCTCCGGCAACGACACCTGGCGCGCCGGCCGGCCCTCCCGCAAGGCCGCGGCCGCCGCCTCGACCAGTTCGATCGCCTGCCTGGCCTCGCGGTCGCCGCCGCGGGCCAATTTCTGCAAGCCCAGCAAGCGCCGCTCCAGGCTGTCCAGATCGGCCAGCATCAGCTCGGTCTCCACCGTCTCGGCGTCGGCCAGCGGATCGACCCGCCCTTCCACGTGCACCACGTTGGCATCCTCGAAGCAGCGCAAGACGTGCACGATGGCGTCGACCTCGCGGATATGGGCCAGGAACTGGTTGCCCAGGCCCTCGCCCTTGGCCGCTCCGCGCACCAGCCCGGCAATGTCGACGAAGGTCTGCACCGTCGGGATGGTCTTGGCCGACTTGGCGAGCGCCGCCAGGCGAAGGAGTCGCTCGTCCGGCACCGGCACCTGACCCGTATTCGGCTCGATGGTGCAGAAAGGATAGTTCTCCGCCGCCGCCGCCGCGGTCGCCGTCAGCGCATTGAAGAGCGTCGACTTACCGACATTCGGCAGGCCGACGATGCCGCACTTGAAACCCATGCAACGCCGCTCCGGGATGCGCCGGCCGTCTAGCCTCTGGGCGGCCGCTTGGCAAGCCTCGGCTGCGGCCGGCGGTCGGACGTGGCAGACTGAAACCGCTTCGCCGGGGTCGCCCTTGCTCGCCTTCTATACCGTCCTGCTGTTCCTCAGCGCTCTCCTGCTGTTCTGGCTGCAACCGCTGTTCGGCAAGCTGGCGCTGCCGTATTTCGGCGGCGCACCGGCGGTGTGGAACACGGCCATGGTGTTCTTCCAGGTCTGCCTGCTCGCCGGCTACAGCTATGCACACCTATCGGTCCGTTGGCTGGGCCCGCGGGCTCAGTCGCGAGCGCACCTGGTGGTGCTGGTCGCCGGCATTCTGACTTTGCCGCTGACGATTTCGCCGGATTTCCGGCCGGCCGGCGATGTCGCGCCCAGCCTGACCCTGCTGGCGCTGATGGCGGTGACGGCCGGGCCGCCGTTCTTCGTGCTGTCGACCAGTGCGCCGCTGCTGCAGCGCTGGTTCGCCGAGACCGGCCATGCGCGGGCCGCCAATCCCTACCCGCTCTATGCCGCCAGCAACCTGGGCAGCCTGCTCGCCCTGCTGGGCTTCCCGGTGCTGCTGGAGCCCCTGTTGTCGCTGCCCCGGCAGGGCAGCGTCTTCACCGTGCTCTATATCGCGCTCGGTCTCATGATCGCCATCGCGTCGGCCTTGCTGCGCCGACCGTCGGCCCCGGGCGCGATCGGCGAGGTGTTGCCCGAGGAGCCGCCGCCCGGCTGGCGCCAGCGGCTGCACTGGCTGGCGCTGGCCGCGGTGCCGTCCAGCCTGCTGTTGGGCGTAACCCAGCACATCACCACCGACGTCGCCGCCGTACCGTTCCTTTGGGTGTTGCCCTTGGCGCTCTATCTGACCAGTTTCGTCATCGTCTTTTCCAGCCGTCCGCTGTTAGGCCGCGACACCATGCTGCTGTTGCAGCCTTTCGCCGTGCTGCCGCTCGCCATTGTGTTCTATTGGCAGATCAAGTCGCTTTGGCTGGTGCTGCTGATCCATCTGATGGCGTTTTTCGTGCTGGCCATGGTCTGCCATGGCGAGCTGGCCCGCCGCCGGCCCCACCCGCGCTACCTCACCGAGTTCTATTTTTGGATGTCGCTGGGCGGCGCGCTGGGTGGCGCGCTGACCGCGTTGGCGGCGCCGCTGCTGTTCGAGCGGGTGTGGGAATATCCGCTGGCCTTGGTCCTGGCGCTCTGGCTGCGCCCAGCGGGCAAGGCCGGGACCGCATGGCCCAACCGCCTGCTCGACCTGGCCTTGCCGGCCGTGTTGGCCGCCGTCTTGCTGGCGCCGAGCCTGGTGCCCGGCTTCAAGCTGGGCGAGAGCGGGCCGGGCGGCCTTGCCGTCTTGGTCGGCTTCTTCGCCGCCGCCACCGTGGCGGTCTACGCGTTTCGCAACCGTCCGCTGCGCTTCGCTTTGGGGATCGCCACCCTGCTGCTCGGCGGGCTGGTCTCGGCTGACATCGACCGCTACGTCCGCTATCGCGAGCGCAGCTTCTTCGGCGTGCACGAGGTGCAGCACGACGCGACCGGCCGGTTTCGCGTGCTGATGCACGGCACAACCATCCATGGCGCGCAGCATATCGACGAGGCCAGGCGGCGCGAGCCACTGACATACTATGTGCGGGAGGGCCCGTTCGCGCAGATCCTCGAGACCCTGCGGGCGCGCAATCCGCAACTGGAGATGGCCGTGGTCGGGTTGGGTGCCGGCAATCTCGCCTGCTATCGCCGGCCCGAGGACCAGCTCAGCTTCTTCGAGATCGACCCGGCGGTGGAACGGATCGCCCGCGACCAACGGTTCTTCACCTTCCTTGCGGACTGCGCGCCGCAGGCGCGCGTGGTGCTGGGCGATGCACGCTTGTCGCTGCGTGCCGAACCGAGCGCGCGCTTCGATCTGATCGTGCTGGATGCCTTCAGTTCGGATGCCATCCCGGTGCATCTGCTGACCCGCGAGGCCCTGGCGCTGTATCTCGACAAGCTGGCGCCGGGCGGCGTGCTGGCGGTGCACATTTCCAATTGGTACATGCGGCTGGAACCGGTCTTGGCGGCGTTGGCCGACGATGCCGGCCTGAAGGCGCGCATGCGGCATTTCAGCGCCAGCCCGCGCCAGCAGGCCGAGGAATACAAGTTCTCCGCCACCTGGGTGGCGTTGACACGGGCACAGGCAACGCTCGATGGCGTGGCCCCCGACGGCGCCTGGAAGCCGCTCGCCCGGCGGGACGACGTCGGGCCGTGGACCGACAGCTTCTCCAACGTCTTCCGGGTGCTGCGCTGGCAGCGCGCGGGCTGAGATGGCCGCCGATCGGGCCGACGCCAGACCGCGCTACGCGATTGCCGCCGCCTTGCTGTTCAATCCGATGCTGGGCTCGCTCTATTGCTGGAGCCTGTTCGTCGCGCCGTTGGAGACGCGGCTGGCCCTGCCGCGCGCTGATGTCAGCCTGATCTTCTCCATCGCCGTCTTGGCGTTTACCGCCGGCACGCTGCTTTCGCCGCGCCTCTACCGGCTGTTGCCGCCGGCGGGCCTATTGCTCGCGGTCGCCACCGGCATCGCCGCCGGCCTCGCCCTGGCCGGGCTGAGCAGCACCTGGTGGACCCTGGCGCTGGGCTATGGCGGCCTGTTCGGCGGCGGCGCCGGCCTTGCCTACAGCATCACGCTGCAAGTGATGGCACTCGCCCTGCCCGAGCGGCGCGGGCTGGCGGCGGGGCTTGGCGTCAGCGGCTTCGCCGTCGGCTCCATCCTGTTCGCGCTGCTGCTGGGCTCCGTGCTGCCCTGGCTTGGCCTGTCGGGCGCCTGGTTCGGCCTTGCCACGCTGTTCCTGGCGGTCGGCCTGTGCGCCGCCCTGCTGCTGGCGGGCAGCGGCCTGCGGCTGCCGCCGCCGGCCCGCCGGGGCGGCGGCCGTCCGCCCGACGCGGCCGGCGGATTTCCGCTGCTGTGGCTGGGCTTCCTGCTGGCGGCGGTGGCCGGCGTCAGCAGCATCGGTCATGCCGCCACCATCGTCGCCAGCCATGGCGGCAGCGCGGCGGCGGCGGCGTTCGCGGTGGTGGCCATCAACTGCGGCAATGCCGGCGGCCGGCTGGGCGCCGGCTGGCTCTGCGACCGCTTCCCGGCGGCGCGGATCATCGGCCTGGCGCATCTGGCCGCATTCGCCGGGTTTGCCCTGCTGCTCGCCTGGCCGGGCGCGCCGCAGGCGGTCGCTTGCGTCGCCTTGCAGGGCCTCGCCTACGGCATTGCCTCCGGCGCCTTTCCGGGCACGCTGTCGATCCTGTACGGCGCCGCCAATTTCGGCCGCTATTTCGGCCGGTTGATGACCGCCTGGGGCCTTGCCGGGCTGACCGCGCCCTGGCTGGCCGGCCGGCTGTTCGACTTGCAGGCCGACTACACCGTCATTCTCTGGCTTTGCGGTGGCCTGTCGGTGGCCGGTTTCCTGGTCAGCCGGCGGCTGCCCGGCTAGATTTGGCCACCCCCGTGGCCCATGGTGGGAGGACGCCCGATGCATCTCAGCCCCGAGCAATTGCAGCTGTTCGACCGGGACGGCTACCTCGTGCTGCCCAATTTGTTCAGCCCGGAAGAGGCCGCGCTGATGAAGCGCGAGACGCTGCGCCTCTACGCCCTTGACCGACCGGAGATCCAGCGCGAGAAGGACGGCAGCACGCCGCGCACGGCCTTTGCCGCGCACACGTTCAGCCCGCTCTTCGCCAAGGTCGCCCGCCATCCGCGTCTGATCGACCCCGCCATGAAGATCCTGGGCGGCCAAGTCTACATCCATCAGTTCAAGTTGAACGCCAAAGCCGCCTTCGACGGCGACGTCTGGCAATGGCACCAGGATTACGGCACCTGGCAACGCGACGACGACATGCCCGAGCCACGCGGCATGAACTTCGCCGTCTTCCTGGACGAGGTGAACACGCTGAACGGCCCGCTGATGTTCATTCCCGGCAGCCACAAGCTGGGCGTGCTGGAGGCAGACCACGACTTGCGGACCACCAGCTATCCGTTGTGGACGCTGGACAACGAAACCATCGCCCGGCTGGTGGCCAAGGGCGGCATCGTGGCGCCGACCGGCGGACCCGGCGCCGGCCTCTTCTTCCATAGCTGCCTGGTGCACGGCTCCAACGCCAACATGACGCCCTGGGGCCGGATCATCGTCTATGTGACCGCTAACCGGGTGGACAATGCGATCCGCCGGTTCAAGCGTCCCGAGTACATCGCGCATCGCGATTTCACGCCGATCGTGCCCTTGGCCGACGACTGCCTGGCTGACGATCTGCGGCACGCCGCCTGAGCAAGGATAACGACATGGCCGCGCCCCTCACCGGTATCCGGGCTTGCGTTTTCGATGCCTACGGCACGCTGTTCGACTTCGCCTCGGCCGCGCAACGCTGCCGCGACGTGCTGGGCGAGAAGACGACGCCGCTGACGGCCTTGTGGCGCGACAAGCAGCTTCAGTACACGTGGCTGCGCAGCTTGCAGGGCCAACACGCTGACTTCTGGCAGGTGACGGGCGAGGCGCTCGACTACGCTGTCGACACCCTCGGTATCGCCGACCCCGGCTTGCGGAACCGGCTGATGGAGCTCTATCTGACCTTGGACACGTTCCCGGAAGTGCCCGAGGTGCTGCGCCGCCTGAAGGCGGCCGGTTTGCGCACGGCGATCCTGTCGAACGGCTCGCCGCGCATGCTGGAGGCGGCGGTCGGCAATGCCGGGATCGCCGGCCTGCTCGACGCCGTGCTGTCGGTCGAGGCGGCCGGCGTCTACAAGACCCATCCCAAGGTCTACCAGCTCGCGATCGATCGGCTGGGGGTGCCGGCCAAGGAGATCAGCTTCCAGTCATCCAACGCCTGGGACGCGTACGCGGCCTCGGCCTTCGGCATGCGGGTCGTCTGGTGCAATCGCTATGGCCAGCGGCCCGAACGCCTGCCGGGCGCGCCCGACCGCGTGGTGCGCGACTTGAGCGATCTTCCAGCTCTGCTCGCCGACTGAATGGGACAGGCGGGGCGATTTGCGCGGCTGGCGCTTGGCACTTGACTACGCGCTCGCCGCCGGCGTGCCACGACGCTCGCTGGCGGTGGCCCTGGTGGTGGGCTCGCTGCTCAACCTCATCAACCAGTATGACGCGCTATTCGGCCAGATCCCGGTCAACTGGTTCAAGCTGGCGCTCACCTATTGCGTTCCCTATGCGGTCAGCACCTACGGCGCGGTCGCCTACCGCATGGCGATCGACCGCAGCCGCGAGCGCCGCGGCTGAGGCGGTTTGCCGGCGGTTTTCCGCCCGTGATAGGGTCGCCGCCCGACCGGTGGCCAGAGTTTTTTCGGGAGCGGTTCGATGAACCTGCACAAGATGTTGTTGGCGCGCAAGGAAGCAGGCCAGCCCGTGCGTGTCGGGCTGATCGGCGCGGGCAAGTTCGGCACCATGTTCCTGGCACAGGCAGGGACGACCGACGGCCTGCAGGTGATGGCCATCGCCGACCTGGACGTGGAGCGGGCACGCGCCGCCCTGCGCACGACCGGCTGGGGCGACGCGCAGTTCGCCGCCCGCTCGCTCGACGAAGCGCGCAAGGGCGGCGGCACCCATCTGACCGACGATGCGGAGAAGTTGATCGCCGCCGACGGCCTGGACATCGTGATCGAGGCCACCGGCGATCCCAAGGTTGGCATCGCGCACTGTCTCAAGGCGATTGCCCAGCGCAAGCATGTCGTCATGGTGACGGTGGAGGCGGACGTCGTGGCGGGACCGCTGCTGGCGCGCAAGGCGCACGAAGCGGGCGTCGTCTACAGCTTGGCCTGGGGCGACCAGCCGGCGCTGATCTGCGAGCATGTGGATTGGGCGCGCGCTTGCGGCTTCAAAGTGGTGGCGGCCGGCAAGGGCACCCGCTATCACCCGAGCTATCACCGCTCCTCGCCGGACACGGTTTGGGAGATCCTGGACAAGTATCTGAAGATCGGCGACCGCCGCAGCATCAACCCGAAGATGTTCAACAGTTTCATCGACGGCTCCAAGTCCGGCATCGAGATGACGGCGGTGTGCAACGCCACCGGCCTGGTGCCGCAAGCGAACGGCCTGGGCTTCCCGCCGGCCAGCCGGTTCGAACTGGCGGAAGTCTGCAAGCCCAAGAGCGATGGCGGCAGGCTGGACTTCGCCGGAACGACGGAAGTCGTCTCCTCGGTCGACCGGACCGAACGCGACGTGCCGCATCACATCGCCATGGGCACCTATGTCGTGATCGAGGCCGACAGCGACTATGCGCGGCGCTGCTTCCGTGAATACCACATGCTGCCTGACCAGAGCGGCAAGTACGCGTCGCTCTACCGGCCGACGCACATGATCGGCCTGGAGCTTGGCCTGTCGGTCGCCAGCGTGGCCTTGCGGCGCGAGCCGACCGGCTGCCCGAGCGGCTTCCGCGCCGACGTCGTGGCCTGCGCCAAGCGGGCGATGCGCAAGGGCGAGGTGCTGGACGGCGAGGGCGGGGCTTGCGTCTGGGGCAAGCAGATGCCGGCCGAGGCCTCGCTCGCGCAAGGCGCCTTGCCGCTCGGCCTCGCGCACAAGGTGATGCTCACCCGCGACATCGCCGAAGGTGCGATCGTCGGCTGGGCCGATGTGCAATATGACGCCGAGGACAGCGCCGTCAGGCTGCGCCGCGAGATGGAGGCGGCCTTCGCACGGCCCAACCTGCAGGCCCGCGCCGCCGAATAGTCGGCGGCAGGATCGCGAACGGGAGCGCCCGAGCGGATGAGGGAAATCCAGCACTATATAGACGGCAGGCCGACGGCGGGGCGCAGCGGCCGCTTCGGTCCGGTTTACAACCCCACCACCGGCGAGCAACAGGCCAAGGTGGCGTTGGCCAGCGTCGAGGACGTGGCCGCCGCCGTGGCTTCGGCACGCAAGGCGTTCCCCGATTGGGCGAGCCAGACCCCGCTGGCGCGCGCCCGCGTGATGTTCAAATTCAAGGCGCTGGTCGAGGACAACCTGGACAGCCTGTCGGCGCTGCTTTCGAGCGAGCACGGCAAGGTGAAGAGCGATGCGGCCGGTTCGATCCAACGCGGCCTGGAAGTCGTGGAGTTCAGCTGCGGCATCCCGCACCTGCTGAAGGGCGAATTTTCCGACAGCGTGGCGCGCGGCATCGACCTCTATTCCATGCGTCAGCCGCTGGGCGTGGTGGCCGGCATCACGCCCTTCAACTTTCCCGCCATGATCCCGATGTGGATGTTCGCGGTGGCGGTGGCCTGCGGCAACACCTTCATCATCAAGCCATCGGAGAAGGATCCCTCGGTGCCGGTCAGGCTGGCCGAGCTGTTCCGTCAGGCGGGCGGGCCGGAAGGCGTGCTCAACGTCGTGCAGGGCGACAAGGCGGCGGTTGACGCGCTGATCGCCCACCCCGACATCCAGGCGATCAGTTTCGTCGGCTCAACGCCGATCGCCGCGCAGGTCTATGCCGCCGCCGCCGCGACCGGCAAGCGCGTCCAGGCCATGGGCGGGGCCAAGAACCACATGATCGTGCTGCCCGATGCCGATATGGGCCAGGCGGTCGACGCGCTGATGGGCGCCGCCTATGGCTCGGCCGGCGAGCGTTGCATGGCGGTCTCGGTCGCGGTCGCGGTCGGCAGGACGGGCGATGAACTGGTGGAGCGGTTGAAGCCCCGGGTCGACGCGCTCAAGGTCGGCCCCTCGCTCGATCCCGCCTCGGAAATGGGGCCGCTGGTGACGCGCGAGCACCTGGAGAAGGTCAAGGGTTATGTCGGCATCGGCCAGCAGGAGGGCGCGCGCCTGGTGCATGACGGCCGCGATTTCCGCCTGCAGGGCTATGAGAACGGCTTCTTCATGGGCGGCTGCGTGTTCGATGACGTGCGGCCCGGCATGCGCATCTACAAGGAGGAGATCTTCGGGCCGGTGCTGTCGATCGTGCGCGCAACCGATTTCGAAGCCGCGTTGCGCCTGCCAAGCGAGCATGATTACGGCAACGGCGTCGCCATCTTCACGCGCGACGGCGACGCCGCGCGCGACTTCGCGCAACGGGTCAACGTGGGCATGGTCGGCATCAACGTGCCGATTCCGGTGCCGCTTGGCTTCCATTCCTTCGGCGGCTGGAAGCGCTCGGCGTTTGGCGACACCAACCAATACGGCATGGAAGGCGTGCGCTTCTATACCCACGTCAAGACCGTGACCGCGCGCTGGCCGACCGGCATCCGCGCCGGCGCCGACTTCAACATTCCAACCGGCCGATAGGGCGGGGAGCCTTCGAGCGGACCGGCCGACCCGGAGCCCGGGTGGACGGCCCGTGGCCGCATGAACGACAATTCCGCCAACACGCCGCTCCAAGCCTACCGCGCCTTGCGCACGGCCGGCGAATTGCGCGCCGACCCCGCGCAGGAACTGGCGGCGGAGAAGCTGCAGACCCTGCATCGCCGCCTGGAACGCTATGATCCGACACGCGGCCCCGGCTGGCAGGAACTGCTGCGGCTGCGCCGGCGCGAGCCGCCGCCCGAGGGCCTTTACATCTATGGCGATGTCGGCCGCGGCAAGAGCATGCTGATGGACCTGTTCTTCGCGACCGCGCCCGTGACCAGGAAACGTCGCGCCCACTTCCACGCCTTCATGGCCGAGGTGCACGAGCGCCTCAACCGCTTCCGCCACACGGCCGAGGCCGAGCGCCAGGGCAACGACCCCATCCCGGCGGTGGCGCGCGAGCTGGCCGAGACGGCTTGGTTGCTATTTTTTGACGAGTTCGAAGTGCGCGACATCGCCGACGCCATGCTGGTGGGGCGCCTGTTTGAACAGCTCTTCCAGCTGGGCGTGGTGGTGGTGGCAACCTCGAACCGGGCGCCCGATCAGCTCTACGAAGGCGGTCTAAACCGACAATTGTTCCTGCCCTTCATCCAGCAACTGAAACAGCAACTGGACGTGCTGCATCTCGATGGCCAGCTCGATCATCGGATGCTCCTGTTCCGTACCCTGCCGGTCTATCATGTGCCGGCGGACGAGGCGGCCGAGACGGCCTTGCGACGGACGTTTCGCGGCCTGACCGACCGCGAGCGCGGAGAGCCCGCGGAACTGACCGTCAAGGGCCGCATCCTGCGCGTGCCGGAGGCCGCCGCCGGAGTTGCCCGATTCGGTTTCGCCGAGCTTTGCGAGCAGCCGCTCGGGGCGCTCGACTACCTGGCGCTGGCGCAGGCCTTCCACACCCTGATCGTCTCTGGCATCCCGGTGCTTGGGCCCGAGAGCCGCAATGCCGCGCGGCGCCTGGTGCTGCTGATCGACGTGCTCTACGACCACCGCCTGCGGTTCATCTGCTCGGCCGCCGCGCCGCCGGCCGCCCTCTATGCGCAGGGCGAGGGCGCATTCGAGTTCCAGCGCACGGCGTCGCGCTTGACCGAGATGCAGACAAGCGACTACCTCGAAACCTGCCGGGCCCGCGCCGCTCAGTTGGGCCGCGAGTCGCGCCGGGCGTAAAACCCGCCCTGCAGCTCGCCGAATATCTTGGAGACATCCGGATGACGAACCGGCTGTCCGCTGTCGTCGGCCAACAGGTTCTGCTCCGAGACGTAGGCGACGTAAGTGGTCTCCGCGTTCTCCGCCAGCAGATGGTAGAAAGGCTGGTCCTTGCTGGGCCGGATGTTCGCCGGAATCGACTGCCACCATTCCTCGGTGTTGTTGAAGGTGGGGTCGACGTCGAAGATCACGCCGCGGAAGGCATAATGACGGTGCTTGACCACTTGCCCGATGTGGAACTTGGCATTTCGTTCGATGCTGGTCATCGCTCCAGTTCTTGGCCGTTGTCCGCCACGCCGTCATACCTAGGCGAACATCGCTCGCCGCGCAAGAAGCCGCGGGGCCGGGCCAAGGCCCTTGCTTTTGCCCGATTTTTGGTGATGCTTAGGCAATGGGGCGACGGTCGCGGCTCGGCCGGGGCGTTGCGCCGCCCGGTGCAGACCGGAGCAACAACCGGAGCGGCCGGCCAACAGGCCGCCTGGGTGGGGTGGGGACGGCCGATGCCTGCAAGTGTGAGTCTACGCCACCATTGGGTCTTTGGCGGGATCGGGGACCGGCTGGTGCCCGGCGGCCACCCTGTGCCATGTCGTCGCCAGTAGCCCGCGCGGCCGCTGGCGCCGACGCGCCGCAACTCACAATCAGCAACGTCTCCAAGCATTTCGGCGGCGTGCGCGCGGTCACCGAGGTGAGCGTGGACGTGCGCCGGGGCGAGCTGCTGTCGATCATCGGCCCCAATGGCGCCGGCAAGACCACCGTGCTCAACATGGTGAGCGGCTTCTTCCATCCCGACAGCGGCACGATCCATCTGGGCGAGCGCGACATCACCCAACTCGCCCCCAGCCGCATCGCCGAGCTGGGGGTGGCGCGCACCTTCCAGAATATTGCGCTGTTCAAGGGCATGACCGTGCTCGACAACCTGATGCTCGGCCGGCATGTCCGGATGCGCTCGGGCGTGTTCGGCTCGCTGATCTATTGGGGTCTGGCGCAACGCGAGGAAGTCAAGCATCGCGCCCAGGTGGAGGAACTGATCGAGTTCCTCAAGCTGCAGGACCTGCGCAAGCAGCCGACCGGCGCGCTGGCCTATGGCTTGCAGAAGCGCGTGGAGCTGGGCCGCGCCCTGGCGCTCGACCCCGACATCCTGCTGCTGGACGAGCCGATGGGCGGCATGAACCAGGAAGAGAAGGAGGACATGGCGCGCTACGTGCTCGACGTGAACGAGGAGCGTGGCACGACGGTGATCCTGATCGAGCACGACATGGGCGTCGTGATGGACATCTCGGAACGCGTAGTGGTGCTGGACATGGGCCAGAAGATCGCCGAGGGCACGCCCGAGGAAGTCAAGCGCAATCCCGACGTGATCAAGGCCTATCTGGGCCAGCCGCATGGCACGGGGGCGAACCATGCCTGAACCCGACACCCTGCCGAAGTTGCTGCTGCGCAATATCGAGCGCTTCCCCGACCGGCCGGCGATGCGCGAGAAGGATCGCGGCATCTGGCAGACCTATACCTGGCGCGAATATTGGGAACACGTGCGCGACTTCGCCTATGGCCTGGCCGCCAACGGCTTCGGCAAGGGCGACAAGGCGACCGTGGTCGGCGACAACCGGCCGCGGCTCTATTGGGCGGAACTCTCGGCGCAAGCGCTGGGCGGGATGGCGGTGCCGGTCTATCAGGACTCGATTGCCAGCGAACTGGTCTTCGTGCTGACCCATGCCGAGGTGTCGGTCGTCATCGCCGAGGATCAGGAGCAGGTCGACAAGATCCTGTCGCTGAAGGACCAGTTGCCGCGCTTGAGACTGGTGGTTTACGACGATCCCCGCGGCATGAACCACTACCGCTACCCCTGGCTCAAGTCGTTCGGCGAGGTCACGGAGGCAGGCCGCGAACTGGCGCGTGCCAAGCCTGGCCTGCTGGACGACGCGATCGCCGCCGGCGGGGGCGACGACGTCGCCATGCTGGCCTATACCTCCGGCACCACCGGCAATCCCAAGGGCGCGATGCTGAGCCATCGCAACTTGCTGTCGATCGGCCAGGCATTCCTCAAGTCCGAGGTGACCAGTGTCGACGACGAATGGTTGGCCTACCTGCCGATGGCCTGGGTGGGCGACAGCGTCTATTCGCTGGTGTTCAGCCTGATGGTGGGTTTCGCGATCTCCTGTCCCGAAAGCCCGGAGACGGTGCAGCGCGACTTGCGCGAACTGGGGCCGACCGGCGTGCTGGCGCCGCCCAGAATCTGGGAGAACATGCTGACCGGCGTGCAGGTGCGCGCGCAGGACGCCTCGCCGCTGAAGCGCTGGGTGTTCGGCATCTTCCGCGATGCGGCGGTGCAGGCGGAGATCCTGCGCGGCGATGGCAAGCCGGTGCTGGCTGGCCTGAAATTGCTGTGCGCGCTGGGCGAGTTCCTGGTCTATGCGCCGATCCGCGATCAGCTTGGCATGCGCCGCGCGCGTTGGGCCTATACCGGCGGCGCCCCGCTTGGCGCCGATACCTTCCGCTTCTTCCGCGCCATCGGCGTCAACCTGAAACAGATCTACGGCTCGACCGAACTGAGCGCCCTGGTGTCGTTGCAGCCCGACAACGAGGCCGACCCCAACACCGTCGGCCGGCCATGTGCCGGCATCGAGGTGAAGACCAACGAGCAGGGCGAGGTTCTGGTGCGCGGGCCGGGGGTGTTCCAGGGCTACTACAAGGCACAAGCGGCGACCAGCGAGGCGATCGACCCGGACGGCTGGTTCCGCACGGGCGATGCCGGGTTCCTCGACAAGCGCGGCCACCTGGTCATCATCGACCGCGCCAAGGATGTCGGTAAGCTGACCGATGGCACCGCCTTCGCCCCGCAATTCATCGAGAACAAGCTAAAATTCAGCCCGTTCATCCGCGAAGCGATCGCCTTCGGTAATGACCGGCCGTTTGTCTGCGCCATGGTGGCGATCGACCTGAACACGGTCGGCAGCTGGGCGGAGCGGCGCAACATCGCCTACACCAGCTTCACCGATCTCAGCGGCAAGCCCGAGGTGCGCTTGCTGGTCGCCGAGGAGATCGGCAAGTGCAACGCGACCTTGCCCGACAGCACCCTGGTGCGTCGCTTCCTGCTACTGCCCAAGGACTTCGACGCCGACGACGCGGAGATCACCCGCACCCGCAAACTGCGCCGGCGCTTCATCGCCGAGAAGTACGACAACGTGATCCAGGCCTTCTATGCCGACAAGCGTGAGTGCGAGATCCGCACCGAGGTGACGTTCGAAGACGGGCGGAAGTCGATGCTGACATTCAATGTCGCCATTGCCGATGTCGAAAGAGAAGCGGCGCATGTCTGACACACTCAACTTTTTCTTTCTGCTGATCGGCAACGGCGTGTTGATCGGACTGATGTACGCGCTGATCGCGCTTGGCTTCGTGCTGGTCTACAAGGCGACCGACGCCATCAACTTCGCGCAAGGCGAGTTCGTGATGATCGCGGCGATCGTGGTGTCGGCGGCGCTGCAGGCTTATGGCGCGCCGCTCTGGCTCGCCATCCTGATCGGGCTGGGCGGCATGATCGCCTTCGGCTTCGGGCTGGAGCGCAGCGTGCTGCGACCGCTGCTGGGACGGCCGATTGTGGCGGTGATCATGGCGACCATCGGTCTTGCCGCCATCCTGCGCGGCGTCGGTCCGTTGGCCTTTGGCACCGGCGTGCGCAACCTGCCGCTGCCGATCAGCGAGGATCCGATCTTCCTGGGACCGTTCTTCCTGACCCCGGTGCAACTGGTTGGCGCGGGCGTCAGCCTGTTGTTCCTGGCGGCATTCGGCTGGTTCTTCATGAAGAGCCGGCAGGGCATCGCCATGCGCGCGGTGGCCAACAACCAGCAGGTGGCGATGGCCATGGGCATCCATGTCGAGCGCTATTTCGCGCTGGCCTGGGCGATGGCCGGCGTCGTCTCGGCGCTGGGCGGCGTGATCTGGGGCAGCATGCTGGGCGTCGACGTGCAGTTGGCCCTCGTCGGCCTGAAGGTGTTCCCGGTGGTGATCCTGGGCGGCCTCGATTCGATCGTCGGCGCCATTGTCGGCGGCCTCATCGTCGGCATCGTGGAGAATGTGGCGGCCGGCTACATCGACCCCTATGTCGGCGGCGGCACCAAGGATTTCGCGCCCTATGCCTTGATGATCCTGGCCCTGATGATCCGTCCCTACGGCATCTTCGGCAAGCGGACGATCGAAAGGGTCTAGGTCATGTTCTTCCGGGAAAGCGGGGTGTTCCACACCACCTATCAGAGGGACATGGCGCTCTACCCGATGCCGATCACCAAGTTCGCGGTGGCGGCCTTCGCGGTGCTGTTCGTCGGCGTGCTGCCGTTCAGCATGCACGAATATTACGTGTCGATCGTCAACCTGGTGCTGATCGCGGTGGTGGGCGCGCTCGGGCTCAACATCCTGGTCGGCTACACAGGCCAGATCTCCATCGGCCATGGCGCCTTCATGTCCGTCGGTGCCTATACCGCCGCCAACCTGATCGTCCGCCTGGACATGCCGTTCTGGGTTGCGGTACCGGCCGGCGGCGCCATGGCCGCGCTGATCGGCGCCGTGGTCGGCATCCCCTCGTTGCGCATCAAGGGCCTCTATCTTGCCATCGCCACGCTGGCGGCGCAGCTCATCATCGAATGGACCATCAACCACGTGCCGTGGATCTCCGGCGGCGTGCAGGCCTCGATCGAGGTGCCGCGACCCAGACTGTTCGGCTACGTGCTGAACAGCCAACGCGACCTCTATTTTTTCCTGCTGGCGTTCGCCACCGTCGCCATCGTCGCCACGCTCAACTTGGTGCGCAGCCGCATCGGCCGCGCCTTCATCGCCATCCGGGATCAGGACATCGCGGCCGAGATCATCGGCATAAATATCTTCCGCTACAAGCTGCTGGCTTTCGCGATCTCATCGTTCTACGCAGGCGTGACCGGCGTGCTCTACACCTACTATCTGGGCATCGCCAACTACGAGCAATTCCAGATCGTGGTGTCGATCGACTACCTGGCGATGATCATCATCGGCGGGCTGGGTTCCGTCCTGGGTTCGATCTTCGGCGCGATCTTCGTCACCCTGCTGCCGATCGTCATCCGCCTGTTCATGGAATCGTTCGGCTCGCTGCTGTTCGATCCCAAGGATGTACTGAACCTGATCCCGATGCTGCGGCTCATCCTGTTCGGGGCGCTGATCATCGTCTTCCTGGTGTTGGAGCCGGAGGGTCTCGACCGGCTGTGGCGCAACATCCGCAACTACTTCCGGGTGTGGCCATTTTCCTATTGAGGGTGGGGACAACAAGCCTGAGGAGGCACGTCATGACAGGGAGTTTCGCAAGGCGCGTTCTGGCGGGTGCCGGGCTCGGCATCGCGCTGACAGTGGCGGGCGGCGCGTTCGCTCAACAGAAGGAAGTCGTGGTCGGGCTGCAATGCGACCGCACCGGCGCGACCCAGATCGTGGGCACCTCGCTCTGCCCCGGCTATCACGATTATGTCGCTCTGGTGAATTCGAAAGGCGGGGTCGAGGGGCACAAGATCAAGGTCCTGGAAATCGATCACGAATACAAGGTGCCGCAGGGCATGGAAGCCTACGAACGCTTCAAGAAGGAAGGCGCGGTCATCGTCGGCGTTTACGGCACGCCGCACATCCAGGCAATGACGCAGAAGCTGACCGAGGACAAGATCCCCGGCACCTCGCCCGGCTTCGGCACCGCCGCCGCGGCGGACGGCCAGCGCTACCCCTACATCTTCCCGATCGCCGCCACCTATTGGTCGCAAGGCACGGCGGCCGTGAAGTTCGCCAAGGATCAAATGGGCGGCTCGTTGAAGGACAAGAAGATCGCCTTCCTGTTCTATGACAACCCGGCCGGGCGCGAGCCGCTGCCGGTGCTGGAGGAACTGGCCAAGGTCGAGGGTTTCACCATGCAGACCTGGGCCGTGCCGCCGCCGGGCGTGGAAATGGGCGCGCAGGTACTGGACATCACGCAACGCTTCCGCGCCGATTTCGTGCTCGCGCATCTGTTCGGGCGTTCGCCCTCGGTGTCGATCAAGGAATTGAAGCGGGTCGGCTTCCCGTTGCGCAAGGTGGTGTCGTTCGTTTGGGGCAGCGGCGAGGCCGATATCGAGGCCGCCGGCGGCTGGGCGGCCGCTGAAGGCTATAACACCATGCAGTTCGCCGGCGTCGGCTCCGAGTATCCGGTGCACAAGCAGATCGTCGAAATGTACAAGAAGGACGGCAAGCCGGCCCCCAAGGAGTTCGCTTCGTCGGTCTATTATAACCGCGGCATGCTGATCGCGGTGATGCATGTGGAGGCCATTCGCAATGCCCTCAAGGCCAAGCCGGGCGGCGGCATCACCGGCGAGGACGCCAAGGCCGGTTTCGAGAAGATCAAGGGCATCACCTTGGACGGTTTCATGCCGCCGCTGGAGGTCACCGCGAAGGATCACGAGGGCGGTGGCTATGTGCAGATCTTCCAGGTCAAGGGTGGCAAGTTCGAGAAGACCACCGACTGGTTCCGCGCCTATCCGGAGGTGCTGGCCAAGGCGCTGAAGGACCACGCGCCGAAATAGCTGTCGCGCATTCCTGCCCCGGGGTCCGGCCATTCTGGTCGGACCCCGGTCACTGCCGCCGGGCTCAGCCATGCTCAACCTCAACAACATCGAAGTGATCTACAACAATGTCGTGCTGGTGCTGCGCGGCGTGTCCTTGCAGGTCAAGGAAGGCTCCATCACCACGCTGCTGGGCGCCAATGGCGCAGGCAAGACGACGACGCTCAAGGCGATTTCCGGCCTGTTGCGGGCGGAACGCGGCGAAGTGACCAAGGGTTCGGTCGAACTGGCGGGGCAGCGCATCGATGGCAAGCCGGCGCACGAGATCGTCAATCAAGGCGTCGTGCAGGTGTTCGAGGGCCGCCGTGTGTTCGACCAGCTGACCGTCGAGGAGAATCTGATCGCCGGCGCGCATACCCAGCGCGACATGGGCAAGGTGCGCCAGCGTACCGAAGCGGTCTACAGCTACTTCCCCCGGCTGCGCGAACGCCGTTCGCAGCTTGCCGGCTATCTGTCGGGCGGCGAGCAGCAGATGCTGGTGATCGGCCGCGCGCTGATGTCCGATCCCAAGGTGATCCTGCTGGACGAGCCCTCGCTTGGCTTGGCGCCCTTGGTGGTGGAGGAGATTTTTGGCCGCCTGAAGCGCCTACAGCAAGAAGAGAGATTGACCGTGTTGCTGGTCGAGCAGAACGCCAACCTGGCGCTCGGTCTCGCCGACCACGGCTATGTCATGGAAAACGGCCGCATCGTGTTGGAGGGGCCGGCCGCTTCGTTGCGCGACAATTCCGACGTCAAGGAATTCTATCTCGGTATTTCCGAGCATGGCGCCCGCAAGTCCTATCGCGAGGTCAAGCATTACCGCCGGCGCAAGCGCTGGCTGTCCTGAGCGGCTGCCTGCGCGCATGGCGCATCGGCGACCGCGCCGTCTGACCGACCGACGCATTTCGGGCTAGGCTCTCGGCTCCTTCCCGAACGTCCGACGGCACCGACATTTCACAGCCTCCTGCCGACCCAACTGGACCCGCGCCGATGCCGCCCGGCCGCGCGGCGTTGTCGCTGCTGGCCGATCGAGCCTTCCGTCGGATCTGGCTCACCGGCGTCATCGTCGGCACGATCCGCTGGCTCGAATTCCTGGCGGTCAGCCTTTATGTGCTGCATGCGACCGGATCGGCTTTCCAGGTCGCTTTCTTCACGTTCCTTCGGCTGTTGCCGGTGGCCCTGCTGGGGGCGGTCGCCGGCGCGGTGGCGGAACGGGTGAGCGCGCGCCGGGTGCTGCTTTGGCTGCTGGCGCTGGGCGTCGGCACCAGCGCCGGCCAGGCGCTGCTCGCCGCTGGCGGCGCGTTGCAGCTCTGGCATGTCGCGGCGGGAGCGCTCCTGAACGGGCTGTTCTGGGCGACCGACCTGCCGCTGCGCCGCACCATGCTGGGCGAGATCGCCGGGCCGCAGCGGACCGCCGCCGCCATGGCGCTGGACACCGCCACCAACAACGCAACCCGGATGCTGGGGCCGGTCCTGGGTGGCCTGCTGCTGGAGACCGGCGGCATCGAAGGCGGCTTCCTGCTGGGCGCCCTGCTCTACGCCGTCGCGCTCGGCTTGATCGCCGGGCTCAGTCGGCGCGAACGCGTCGACCGCGCATCCGGCATGCGGTTGCTGGCCCGCCTGATCGAGGGCTTCCGCCTGGTCGGTCGCGACCCGGCGATGGTGGGCACGCTGGCGGTGACCGTGATCTTCAATCTGTTGGCCTGGCCCACCACCGCGCTGGTGCCGGTGATCGCGGAACATGACCTGGGCTTGTCGGCCTTCCTGGTCGGCCTGCTGGTCAGCGCCGACGGCCTTGGCGCGCTGGCCGGCGCCCTGCTGATGGCGACGCTGGTGCGGCCCCGGCAGTTTCGAGCCGTGTACCTTGGCGGCGTCGCGTTCTATGCCATCGGCACGCTGCTGTTCGCCTTCTCACCCTGGCCTGTGCTCTCGGGCCTCCTCTTGGTCTTGGTCGGCGCCGGCAACGCCAGCTTTGCTTCCATGCAGGCCACCATCGTTTTCCTGTCGGCGCCGGCCGCGGCCCGGCCGCGCGTCATGGGTGTGCTCGCCGTCTGCATCGGCAGTTCCGCCTTCGGCTTCGCGCTGATCGGACTGCTGGCCAGCCAGGTCGGCGCGCAGGCGGCGATTGTCCTGTGCTCGCTTGGGGCCTTGCTTGCCTTGGCGCTTGCCGCGCTCGCCTGGCCGGCAATCCGTCCGGGCGCGCCGCCGCCTGACGCGGTCCGCACCGGCCGCTAGTGTCGCGATTCCGGAGTTCGCACGGCCATGTGGCCACTTCTATGCGAACTCCCGAATCCAAGGGACACTCGCAATCCAATGATTCTAGTGTGGCTCTGGATTTGACGTTCCTCGCCGGGTCGGCCGCCCGGATCGGCGGAACGTCAAATCCGCCACGCTAGGATCGTCCGGTTGGGTTCGTATGGGGGATGGGATGGAGTATCGCAATCTCGGGCGCTCGGGCCTCAGGGTTTCGGTGGTCGGCCTTGGCTGCAACAATTTCGGCCTGAAGCTCGACCGCGAGGCGACCCGCGCCGTGGTGCACAAGGCGCTCGACCTGGGCATCACGCTGCTCGATACCGCCAACACCTACGGCAACCGCGGCGGCTCGGAAAGCCAACTGGGCGAAATCCTGGGCGCCCGGCGCAAGGACATGGTGCTGGCCAGCAAGTTCGGCATGGACATGGACGATGTCGCTGTAAAGCGCGGCGCATCCCGGTGCTACATCATGGCGGCGGTGGAGGAATCGCTGCAACGGCTCAGGACCGACTGGATCGACCTCTACCAGCTGCACCGGCCCGACCCGCTGACCCCGATGGACGAGACGCTTGGCGCGCTCGGCGATCTCGTGCGCCAGGGCAAGGTGCGCTATGTCGGCTGTTCCAACGTGCCGGCTTGGCAGGTGGCCGACGCCGTATGGCTCGCCCGCACTGGCAACGTCACCGGTTTCATATCCTGTCAGGACGAATACAACCTGCTGAACCGCTTGATCGAGCGCGACCTGATCCCGGCGATGCAGCGCTATGGCCTGGGTCTGCTGCCCTACTTTCCCCTGGCCAACGGCCTGCTGACCGGCAAGTACAAGCGCAACGCGACCATGCCCGAGGGCGCCCGCCTGACCTTGAACGCGCGCTTCGCCAATCGCGACTACATGACCGAAGCCAACTGGCCGATCGTCGAGAAGTTGGGCGACTTCGCCGCGGCCCGCGGCCGCTCGCTGCTGGAACTGGCGTTCGGCTGGACCGCGGCGCGGCCGACCGTGGCCAGCGTGATCGCCGGCGCCACCACGCCCGAACAGGTCGCGGCCAACTGCCAGGCCGGCCGCTGGCAACTGACCGCGGCGGAGTTGGCGGAGGTCGACGCCATTACCGCCAAAGGCTAACTCTCCGGCCCGCGCATCGGAGATCTGCGCCCGCCGGCGCCCCGATCGCATTGACAGCCCCGGGCCGACTCGCGACTGTTGCCGGGGAAGCGAAGGGGGTTGGGGGAAGCGATGGCGGCGGATGTTGCCTGGGACGAAAGTGCGCCCGGGGTCGCGGGCTGCAAGCTGCGACTGCTGCGTGGCGGCGCAGGCCGGCCCGTGCTCGTGCTGCACCACGACCTGGGCACGCTCGACCGCCTGCCGTTCTATGACGCGCTGGCCCGGCGCTTCGACGTGCTGCTGCCCCATCACCCGGGCTTTGGCGGCTCGGAGCGGCCTGCTTGGCTGCGCAGCCCGCGCGACATCGCCGCCATGTACCAGGCGTTGCTGACCGATCTCGACCTCGCCCAGGTGAGCTTGCTCGGCCTTGGCCTTGGCGGCTGGATCGCGGCCGAAATGGCCAGCCTGGCGCCGCGCGACTTCCATCGCCTGGTCCTGGTCGGCGCCATGGGGGTCAAGCCGCCGGCCGGCGACATCCTCGATCAGGCCCTGCTCAGCTACATCGACTATGCCCGGGCCGGCTTTCATGGCGAGGCCGCTTTCGCCGCCGCCTACGGTGCGGAGCCCAGCACCGACCAGTTGGTTGCCTGGGATATCGCGCGCGAGATGTGCTTCCGCATCGCCTGGAAGCCCTACATGTACAATCAGACGCTGCCGCATCTGCTAGGTGGGGTCAGGGCGCCGACGCTGGTGGTCTGGGGCGAGCACGACCGGGTGGTGCCGCGCTCGGCCGGCGAGGTCTATGCGACCGCCCTTCGCCACGCGAAGCTGGAGATCGTGCGCGGCAGCGGCCATTGCGTCGAGATGGAGAAGCCGGCGGAACTGGCCGCTCTGATAAGCTCGTTCCTCGACGGCCGTTGAGGCGCCAAGGAGACAGCCCATGCACCTCATGTACTTCACCGAGCAGCCGATGGCCGCCTATTCGGCCGAGGAAGGCCTGAAGTTCGGCGCCACGGCGCTGATGTTCTCCAACAAGCATTTCGATCCGGTGGCAGGCAGCCGGCTCTACAGCGAGTTTCTCGACCAGTATCTCTATGCGGAGGAGATGGGCGTCGACGGCATCATGCTGAACGAGCATCACAACGCGCCGTTCTGCATGCAGGCCAAGGCGAACGTGTTCGCCGCCATTCTGGCCGGCATGACCAAGCGCGTGAAGATCGTATTGCTGGGCAATCCCCTGCCGCTGGCCGAGAACCCGATCCGGCTGGCGGAAGAGCTGGCGATGATCGACATGGTGTCCAAGGGCCGGCTGGTCTCCGGCTTCGTGCGCGGCGGCGGCCAGGAACAGCTCGCCACCGGCGTCAACCCCGCCTTCAATCGCGAGCGTTTCGAGGAAGCGCACGATCTCATCGTCAAGGCCTGGACGCAGCCCGGCCCGTTCCGCTGGGAGGGCACGCATTATCAGCATCGCGTGGTCAATCCCTGGGCGGTGCCGCTGCAGAAGCCCTATCCCCGGGTCTGGATTCCCGGCGTGCTCAGCACCGAAACCATCATCTGGGCAGCGAAAAAGCGCTACCCCTACATCGCGCTCAACACCTCGATCGAAGCGACCAAGCGCATCTGGGCGACCTACGACCAGGCGGCCGCCGAGGTCGGCTACACGCCGGGTCCGGAATGTCGCGGCTATCTGCAGCGCGTGCACGTTTCCGACACGGAGGAAAAGGCGATCCGGAACGCCAAGCAGTTCATGTGGATGCAGGGCGAGTTCACCGGCCTGGCGCACCCGGTCTGGAGCAGCCCGTCCGGCTATTTCTCGCCCAGCCAGCGTCGCGGCTTCGTTGAGTTCGCGGTCGGTCGCGCGCTCAGCCCACGCGGCCGCGAGACCTTCGAACAGCAGATGGACAACATGCAGATCATCGCCGGCACGCCCAAGACGGTGATCCCGAAGTTGAAACGCATCATGCAAGAGACCCGTCCCGGCATCATGGCGCTGTGGGGCAACGACGGCACGGTCAGCGACGCTGACGCCCGCACATGCATTCGGCTGCTGGGCCAGGAGGTGATGCCGGCGATGCGCGCATACGCCAAGGAGCTCGACCTCACGAGCCCGTTCGAGAACGACGCGCCGGTCAGCATCGACTATGCCACCGATCTGAAGCCCGGCCGCGCCAAGGTCGCGGTCTGACATCCAGCGCAACGGCCATGGCACGGCCGGCGACGCCGTCGGCGTGTCCCGTGCCCCGGCCCCAGTGACACAAGACGCAAGGACCACTTTCCGCATGGCACAGGCCAACCAGACCGCGGCCCGCTACCGACTGGGGGTCGATATCGGCGGCACGTTCACCGACATCGTTCTGGAGCAGGACGACGGCCGGATGTTCACCGTCAAGGTGTTGACCACGCCGCGCGCGCCCGACCAAGGCGTGCTGGAAGGCATCGCGCAAGCGCTCAAGGCGGCGAAAGCGCGGCCGGAACAGGCCGGCCTGATCATCCACGGCACCACGCTGGTCACCAATGCGCTGATCGAACGGCGCGGCGCCAAGCTGGCACTCATCACCACCCAGGGACATCGCGACACGCTGGAGATCGGCACCGAAAGCCGCTTTGCGCAATACGACATCTTCATGCGCAAGCCCGAGCCGCTGGTGCCGCGGGCGCGTCGCTTCGCCGTGCCGGAGCGCATCGCCGCCAACGGCGAAGTGCTGCTGCCGCTCGACGTGGCGGCGGTGGAGGCGCTGCTGCCGGCGCTGCAGCGCGAGCAGGTGGAGGCGGTGGCGGTCGGCTTGCTGCACAGCTATGCCAACCCGGCGCACGAGCGACGGGTGGCGGAAATCCTGGCGGCGCGACTGCCGAAGCTGACGGTCAGCCTGTCCAGCGAGGTCTCGCCCGAACTGCGCGAATACGAGCGCATTTCCACCGCCTGCGCCAATGCCTACACCCGGCCCTTGATGGCGCGCTACCTGGGCGACCTGGCGCGGCAGATGGCAGCCCAGGGCTTCCGTTGCCCGCTCTACCTGATGCTGTCGGGCGGCGGTCTCTGTGGCGTGGAGACGGCTTCGCGCCTGCCGATCCGGCTGATCGAGTCGGGGCCGGCGGGCGGCGCCATGTTCGCCAGCCACCTGGCGCGGCAATATGGCTTCGACAAGGTGCTGTCCTACGACATGGGCGGCACCACGGCGAAGATCTGCCTGATCGACGGCGGCCGGCCGCAGACCACGCGCTCGTTCGAGGCGGCACGGGTCTATCGCTTCATGCGCGGCTCGGGCCTGCCCTTGCGTCTGCCCACGGTCGACATGGTGGAGATCGGCGCGGGCGGCGGCTCGATCGCTCATCTCGACCAATTGGGCCGCATCGCCGTCGGGCCCGAAAGCGCCGGCGCGGAGCCTGGCCCCGCCAGTTATGGCCAGGGCGGGGCATTGCCGGCGGTGACGGATGCCGATTTGGTCATGGGCCGCATCGTGCCGGAGAACTTCGCCGGCGGCAGCCTGCCGCTCGACCTGGCCGCCGCCGAGGCGGCGCTGAAGCGGCAGGTGGCGGAGCCGCTGGGCCTGTCCCTGCCGGCCGCCGCCTTCGGCGTGGCGGAGATCGTCGATGAGAACATGGCGAGTGCCGCCCGCGTGCATGCCATCGAAAGCGGCAAGGGCTTTGCCGGGCGGGTGATGATCGCCTTCGGCGGCGCGGCACCGCTGCATGCCGCGCGCGTGGCCGAGAAACTGGACGTCGACACGGTGGTGATCCCCAGCCATGCCGGAGTCGGCTCGGCGGTCGGCTTCCTGCGCGCGCCGGTCGCCTATGAGGTGGTGCGCTCGCTCTACCAGCGGCTGTCGGGCCTCAACGTCGCCGAACTCAACCGGCTGTTCAGCGAAATGACGGCGGCCGCGGCGGCGGTGGTGGCGGAGGCCGCGCCAGGACGGCCGACCCGGGCCAAGCGCTCGGCTTTCATGCGTTATGTCGGCCAGGCGCACGAGATCGAGGTGGAACTGCCGGTGCGCGACTACGATGCCGGCGACCCGGCCCGCGTGCAGGCCGCGTTTGAAGCGGAATACAGGCGGCTGTTCAACCGCCTGGTGCCGGGGGTCGATATCGAGGCGATGAGCTGGAAGGTGGATGTCGCCACCCAGGAGGCGCCGCCCGAGCGCCGCGCCATCGCGCCCGCCGGCGCCGCACCCGAGCCGCTGGCCCGCCGGCCGCTGTTCGAGCCCGCCAAGGGCGGCTTCGTGGAGGCGCCGAACTATCGCCGCGACCGCCTGCCGGCGGGGGCCCGCATCCTCGGCCCGGCGGTGATCGAGGAGGACGAGACCTCGACCGTGTTGACCGGACGTTACGAGGCAATTGTGCACGATTGGGCTATCATCCTGACCCGACGCCAGAGAGAACAGGTATGAGTGCGAATGCCAGCGACATCGGCCTCATCCACAAGCAGATCGTGTGGAATCGTTTGATCGCCGCCGTCGAAGAACAGGCGCAGACGCTGATCCGCACCGCCTTCAGCCCGACCGTTTCGGAGGCGGGCGACCTGGCGGCCGGGGTGTTCGACCGCCAAGGCCACATGCTGGCGCAAGCCGTCACCGGCACCCCCGGCCATGTCAATTCCATGGCCAACGGCGTGCAGTTTTTCCTCAAGAAGTTTCCCATCGACAGCATGCGCGAGGGGGACCACTACATCACCAACGACCCCTGGCTGACCTCGGGCCATCTGCACGACATTACGGTGGTGACGCCCTTCTTCCACCGAGGGCGCGCGGTCGGCCTGATCGCCAATACCTGCCATGTGGTGGACATCGGCGGCCGCGGCTTCGGCCCGGACGGCCGCTCGGTGTTCGAGGAGGGCCTGTTCATCCCGGTGATGAAGCTGGCCCGCGCCGGCCAACTGAACGACGACCTGTTCGAAATCATCCGCGAGAACGTGCGCGACCCGCAGAGCGTCGAAGGCGACATCTTCTCGTTCATGGCGGCGAACGAAGAGGGCGCCCGTCGCGCGCTGGCGCTGATGCACGAATTCGACCTGCCCGATCTCGAAGGCATCGGCCAGTACATCATCGAGGCCTCGCGCGAGGCGACCAAGAAGGAAATCGCCAGGCTGCCGAACGGCGTGTTTCGCAACAACCTCGTCACCGACGGCTACGACAAGCCGGTCGAACTGATGGCCACCTTGACCATCAAGGACGGCACCATCCATGTCGACTACACCGGCACCACGCCGGCCAGCCCGTTCGGCATCAACGTCGTGCTGAACTACACCCAGGCCTACACGCTGTTCGGCCTGAAATGCATCATCGCGCCCGAGATCCCAAACAATTACGGCTCGCTCGCGCCGTTCAGCTTCCACGCGCCCGAAAGCTGCATCCTGAACGCCAAGCGGCCGGCGCCGGTATCCGCCCGGCATGTGATCGGCCACATGCTGCCCGACCTGATCTTCGGCTGCCTGCACCAGGCAATGCCCGGCCGAGTGCCGGCGGAGGGCTCGTCGGCCAACTGGCAGCCGCAATTCCGCGGCGGCCGCTCGGCCATCGACACCCGGCAGCTTGAGACGCTCGGCAACCACGACCTGGTCGATTTCGACTACATCACCTTCCATGCCGGCGGCACCGGCGGCCGGCCGACCGCCGATGGCATGTCGGCCACCGCCTTCCCCTCGGGCGTGAAGAACACGCCGGTCGAGGTGTCGGAGAACCGCGCACCGCTGGTCTTCTGGCGCAAGGAACTGCGCGCCGGTTCGGGCGGTGCCGGGCAATGGCGGGGCGGGCTCGGCCAGGTGATGGAAGTGGGCGGCCGCGACAACATTCCCTTCGCCGTGCTGGCCATGTTCGACCGCGTTTCGGTGCCGCCCAAGGGCCGCGAGCGCGGCGCGGCGGGGGCGCCCGGGCGCGTCAGGCTCGGGTCCGGCCCGCTGCTCCGCCCGAAGGGCCAGCAGACCATCCCCGCCGGCGACCGGCTGACCCTGGAAATGCCGGGCGGCGGCGGCTTCGGCGATCCGCTGCGGCGCGAGCCGGCCCTGGTGGCGCTCGATGTCGCCAACGGCCTGATCTCGGCCGAGGCAGCGGCCGGCGACTATGGCGTGGCGATCGGCCCCGACGGCCAAGCCGAACAGGCCGCCAGCGAAGCCCTGCGCGCCAGCCGTCGGGCCAGCCGGCAGGCGGCGGAATAGACCGTCGCCGACTGGGCGCGGCGACCTCGGCAAGAAAATTTGTGGCGCGCAATTGCGCGGGGGTGGTGCGGCGCGTTAAAGAACAAAT
>Ga0194131_10000255_pt1 | contig 85954 bp, 76 predicted proteins | sample TA2KigO120mmetaG_FD_148631 | JGI IMG/M metagenome (GOLD analysis project Ga0194131, IMG submission 148631) | Freshwater microbial communities from Lake Tanganyika, Tanzania - TA2015053 Kigoma Offshore 120m | ecosystem: Environmental > Aquatic > Freshwater > Lake | place: Tanzania: Lake... | reverse complement strand
GGCATCTACACACTCGCGATGCAGCATGAAACGGTGGGCGCCGGCATCGCGCTGCTCGCGGTCTACTCCGCGGGACTCGCCATCCCGTTTCTCGCTGCGGCGTGGAGCCTCGATTGGTTCTTCGCGACGTTCGCCGCCGTGAAGAAGCAGTTCCGCGCGCTCGAAATCGCGAGCGGCGCGCTGCTCGTGGGGGTGGGCGCGATGGTGTTCTTCGACGCGTTCACGTGGTTCAACGCGCGCCTCGCGTTCCTGAACGACTGGGTGGAGGCGCTCGAATCGTGGCTGCTGTGAAGCTCGCGCTCGCGCTCGTGTTGGTTGGCGCGACCCTCGCCGCGTGCGATCCGCCGTTCGACCCGCCGCCCGCCGCCGCGGCCACCACGAGCGAGCCCGCACCGGACTTCACGCTCGAGACGCTCGATGGCGGGCAGGTCTCGCTCGCGTCGCTGCGCGGCAAGCCCGTGCTCGTCGACTTCTGGGCCACGTGGTGTGGGCCGTGCGAGGAGACGATCCCGGTGCTGATCGAGTTTCAGCGCAAGTACGCGGGCCGCGTGCACGTGCTGGGCGTGAGCGTGGACTGGGACCGCGATGCCGTGGCGCCCTTCGCGCGCGAGAAGGGCATGAACTACCCCGTGCTCTACGGCGACGAGGGGCTCGCCATCGATTACGGCGTGCCCGGCTTCCCCACGCTCTACGTGGTCGACGCGCAGGGCCAGATCGCATCTGCGCACGTGGGCGTGATGACGCTGCCGGAGCTCGAAGAAACGGTGGCGCCGCTCCTCGCGCGCGACTGAGCCTCGAGCCGCGCTGGCGCCTCAAGAGCGCCCCGAGCCGCGCCGAAAAAACTGGCGTGAGCAAGTCAGCCCAGGATCAGCGCGAGGACACCGGCTTCGCCGTGCGCAGCACCTACGAGCGGCGCTTTGCGTCCGGTGACGTGATCTACGACGCCGGCCAGCCCGGCGACGTGCTGTTCGTGGTGCAGGCGGGCAACGTCGAGCTCAGGCGCGACAGCGCCGGCGAAGGCGGGCGCGTGATCGCGCGCTACGGCCCGGGCGACTTCTTCGGCGAGATCGCGGTGCTGCTCGGGCGCGAGCGCACCACGCGCGCCGTGGCGGTGGGCGACACGCGGCTGCTCCAGCTCGACCGCGCGACCTTCGAGGCGATGTGCGCCGATCGGCCCGAGATCGCGATGCGCGTGATCCAGCGGCTCGCCGAGCGCGCCATCGAGCTCGAGCAGCGCCTCAGCGCGCTCGGTGTGGACGACTTGTTACGCCCCGTCGTGCGCGTGCTGCTGCGCGCCGCGAATCCGGGTGAGAAGACGGCGCGCGTCCCGACCACGCTGCGCAAGCTCGCGAGCGACGCCGGGCTGCGGATGGTCGAGGCGCACCGCGCGCTGAATCAGCTGATCGACCAGAAGCTGCTGCGCCTGGTCGACGACGAGCTCGAAATCCGCGACTTCGACGCGCTCGCGGCGGCGCTCGATCCGGGCGAGTAGGGCGGCCGGCCGCGCGCCCCCGGGCGTCGCTGCCATCACGCGCTGCCGCTAGCGTCGCCTTCCTTCGGGCGCGGCGCGCCCAACTGCCGGGGGCGCAGCTCTGTCGTTCGCAAGCCGTCGCCTTCGCCCCGTGCTCGCCGCGCTCGCGCTGATCGCTGCGCTCGGCGCGGGCGCGCAGGCACAGGGCGCCGACGCGCCCGAGCGCAAGACCTTCCGCATCGGCAACCGCTCGTTCGATCTCAGCGCGGACGACATCACGTACGAGCGCGAAGGCGATGTCTACGTGGCGCGCGGCGGCGTGCAGATCGCGCAGGAAGGGCGCGTGCTGAGCGCGGACTGGATCGCGTTCAGCAGCACGACGCGGCGAGGCATGGCGGTCGGGAACGTGATCGCGCGCGAGTCCGACGATCTCGTGCACGCGCGCGCGACGCGCTTCCAGCTCGACGAACAGACCGGCATCGTGCTGCAGGGCAGCGTCGAGTCGCAGGAGCACGACTTCACGCTCGAAGGTGAGGTGATCGAGCGCCGCGGCGAGGACGCTTACCGCCTCGAGGACGCACGCTTCACGACCTGCGAGTGCCCGGAAGGCGAGCGCACGCCGTGGCTCGTGAATTCGGAAGCGCTCGACATCGAAGTCGGCGGCTACGCGACCGCGCGCAACTCGACGATCGACATCCTCGGCGTGCCGGTGCTGTGGCTGCCGTGGCTGAAGTACCCCGTGAAGACCGAGCGCGAGAGCGGGTTGTTATTCCCAGAAGTGCGCACGAGCTCGCGCACCGGTCTCGAGGTCGGCCTGCCGTACTTCTGGGCCGTGGGCGATCCGCTGAACGTGACGATCGCGCCGCGCTACTTGACCAAGCGCGGCTTCAAGCCCGAGCTCTCGCTCGAGTACGTCGTCGGCGAGCGGTCCTCGGGAGAGGCGTACGGCACGTTCCTGTTCAACGACGACGAGGTGAGCCGCAGCAAGCCCGCGACGCCGTTCGACGACGATCGCTGGGCGCTCGATTGGGTTCACGACCAACTGGATCTCCCCGGCGGCTGGCGCGCGAAGGCGGACGTCACGCTGCTGTCGGACAACCTCTTCCCGTTCGACTTCCGCGAGTACGCCGAGCGCCGCAACGACCGCCACATCGACTCGCTCGCCTTCGCCGAGAACCGCTTCGGCGCGCGCGACCAGCTCGGCGTCGCTGGCGAAGTGCGCGTCGCGGACGACCTGCAGAACCCCAACAACCTCGACCGCGACCGCACGTGGCTGCAGCGCCTGCCCGACGTGCGCGCGGGCGCGCTCCCGAGCGGCGTGTTCGGCCAGCGCGTGTTCTGGGCGTTCGACGCGCGTTACACGCACTTCACCGCGTTCGAGAGCGTGCGGGGGAGATTCCCCGGCGCGGCGCTCGGGCCGAACGGGCTGTTCCTCGACACCGGCCTCGACGGCGTTCCCACCGGCTTCGAGCGCAACCTCGCGACCGGCGCAGCGAGCCTGCTCGACGAAGCGCTCGACGACTTCGATGCGCTGTCGAACTCCAGCGGGCGCGAGGGCGACGGCGTCTTCCAAGAGGGCGAGCTGCTCGCCGACCGCGGGCACCGCCTCGTGCTGAACCCGCGGCTCTACTTCCCGGTGCGGCTCGGCGACATCGTCGAGTTCCTTCCCGAGGTCGCTTATTACGGAACGCTCTACGAGACGCACCGGCGCGGGAGCGAGGCGCGCAACCTCGTCACGGGCAACTTCGATCTGCGCGCGCGCCTGCGCCGCTCACTGCCGCTGCCGTTCACGGATCGCCGCACGACGCATCTGCTCGAGCCGAGCGTGGGGTTCGCGTGGGTGGAACAGATCGGCAACGCGCGCCAGCGCAACAATCCCCTCTTCATCCCGCGCTCCGACATCCTGCAGTCGCGGCTGCGGGCGCTCGAGCCGATCAGCTTGATTCGCGATCCGGCGGATCGCATCGAGCAGGTGGAGGCGCTGCACGTCGCGCTCGGGAATCGCTTCTACGTCGCGGGCGCGGAAGAGGGCGACCCGCCGCGCCTATTGGGCGACGTCACGCTCACCGCGTGGTGGGATTTCGCGGGCGACTCCGTGCGCAACGTCTTCCTCAGCGGCGCGGTCTTCCCTGCGAAGCGCTGGCGGTCGCGCTTCGACGTCGGCTTCGACATCGACGAGACGCAGATCGACGAGACGCTCTTCGAGCTCGGCTATTCGGACGAGCGCGGCAACGACGTCGCGTTCGCGTACCGCTTCGTGCGCGACCTCCCGAAGTTCTTCGAGGGCTTCCGCTACGCGAGCAACCGCTTCGACGAGTTCTCGCAGAACTTCGACCAGATCGATCAATTCGATCTCTATGGGCGCTGGACCCTGCTGCGCGGCTTCGCGCTCACGTACCGCATCCAGTACTCGCTCGAGGGCACGTTCTCGGTGCGCCAGCAGCTTGGCCTCGAGTACGTCTCGCGCTGCAAGTGCTGGGCGATTCGGGTCGAGGCGGAAGACGAGCGCTCGCGCGGCTTCGAGGTCGGCATCTCCTACAAGATCCTGGGCACCGGCGACGACCTGATCCGCCCCTTCGAGTCGATGCGCGTGCGCGACCGCGACGCGATCGTGCGCAAGTAGCGCGGCGGCAACCCAGGCAGCCCCGAGCGAAGCCGAGCGAAGTGGATGCGGTAGCGTTTGCAGCCCCGCGCGGGCTCTGATAGACGAGGCTTCTCGCGCACTTCCGCGCCCCGAGCCGAGGCTTCCCGTGATCCGCCCCCAGCCCGACGAGTTCGCCGAGCTCGCGCTGCGCGGAAACCTGATCCCGGTCGTGCGCGAGGTGCTCGCGGACCTCGACACGCCGCTCTCGCTGTTCCGCGCGCTCGACGACGGCGCGACCTCATTCTTGCTCGAGTCGGTCCAGGGCGGCGAAAAGTGGGCGCGCTACAGCCTGATCGGCGTCGGTAGCCGCGCGCGCTTTCACGCGCGGGGCTCGCAAGTGGAGTGGACCGAGCGCGGCGAGACGCGGCGCTTCGATGCGGGCGGAGATCCGCTCGCCGTGCTGCGCGCGCGTCTCGCGGAGTTCCGCCCGGTGACACTTCCCGGTGTCGAGCTGCCGCGCTTCACCGGCGGCGCGGTCGGCATGGTCGGCTACGACTGGGTGCGCTTCATCGAGAAAATTCCCGACGCGAACCCGGATCCGATCGGCCTGCCCGACGTGTGGTTCAGCTTCCCCGACAGCGTCGTCGTCTACGACAACCTGCGGCACACCGCGCTGATCGTGCATCACGTCGACCTGCGCGACGGGCGCGATGCGCCTGCGGCGTACGCCGACGCGAGCGCGAAGATCGACGCACTGGTCGCGCGCATCCGCGGCGCGCGCCCCGCCGACGAGCGGCGCCCGGCAGTGCGCGCGCCGATGGAGCTCGTGCGCTCGATGACGCCCGAGAGTTATCAGGACGCGGTGAAGCGCGCGAAGGAGTACGTGGTCGCTGGCGACATCTTCCAGGTCGTGCTCGGGCTGCGCTTCACGGTGCCGCTGCAAGTCGAGCCGCTCTCGCTCTATCGCCAGCTGCGCCGCATCAACCCGAGCCCGTACCTGTTCTTCCTGCGCATGGGCGAGAGCGTGCTGATCGGCTCGTCGCCCGAAATCCTCGTGCGCCTCGAGGGCGACCAGGTCGACGTGCGGCCCATCGCCGGCACGCGCCGCCGCGGGCGCGACGCCGCGGACGATCTCGCGATGGAGCAGGAGCTGCGCACCGATCCGAAGGAGATCGCGGAGCACGCGATGCTCGTCGATCTCGGTCGCAACGACGTGGGCCGCGTGGCCGAGGTGGGGAGCGTGCAGGTCACCGAGTACGCCTCGATCGAGCGCTACTCGCACGTGATGCACATCGTCTCGAACGTGCAGGGCAAGCTGCGCCGCGGGCTCGACTGGCTCGACTTGTTACGGGCGACGTTCCCCGCCGGCACGCTCTCGGGCGCGCCGAAAGTCCGCGCGATGGAGATCATCGACGAGCTCGAGGCGCTGCGGCGCGGGCCGTTCGGCGGCTGCTGCGGCTACATCGACTACTCCGGGAACATGGACCTCGCGATCACGATCCGAACCATGCTCGCACACGGGGGCAAGGTCTCCGTGCAGGCCGGCGCCGGCATCGTCGCCGACTCCGATCCGCGCCTCGAATACAAAGAGTGCGAGAACAAGGCGCGCGCGCTGATTCAGGCGATCGACATGGCGCGCGAAGGGGCGGACTGACGATGCCGCGCCTCCTCCTGATCGATAACTACGACTCCTTCACGTACAACCTCTTCCAGTACCTCGGCGAGCTCGGCGCGAGCGTCGAGGTGGTGCGCAACGACGCGGAGCCGCTCGCGGCGCTGCTGGCGCGCGCTGTCGACGGGCTCGTGATCTCGCCCGGGCCCGGACGCCCCGACGCCGCCGGCGTCTCGATGCAGGCCGTGCGCGCGTTCGCCGAGCGCGGCACGCCAGTGCTCGGCGTGTGTCTCGGGCATCAGGCGATCGGCGAGGTGTTCGGCGGGCGCATCGTCTCGGCGAAGCGCCTCATGCACGGCAAGACCTCGCAGATTCACCACGAGCAGCGCGGTGTGTTCGCCGGCCTCGCGACGCCGCTCGAAGCGACCCGCTACCACAGTCTCGTGATCGAGCCCGCGACGTGCCCCGCGGTGCTCGAAGTCACGGCGCGCACCGAGGACGGCGAGATCATGGGCGTGCGGCATCGCTCGCTGCCGGTCGAGGGCGTGCAGTTCCATCCCGAATCGATCCTCACGCGCGACGGCAAGCGCCTGCTCGCGAACTTCCTCGCGCGCTGCGCGCCGCGAGCGGCGGCATGAGCCTCGCGCAGGCGATCGCGCTCGCGGCGGAGCGCACCGAAGTGCCCGCCGCGGCGCTCGAGGCGGCCTTCGACACGATCGCGCGCGGCGAGGCGACGCCCGTGCAGATCGCGGCGCTGCTCGTCGCGCTGCGCACCAAGGGCGAGACCGCGCGCGAGCTGGCGGCGGTGGCGCGCGCGCTGCGCAAGCACGCGGATACCGCCGTGCTCGGCGACGCGCGCACGGTCGATACCTGCGGCACCGGCGGCGACGGCGCCAGCACGTTCAACATCTCCACCGTCGCGGCGTTCGTCGTCGCGGGCGCAGGCGTCCCGGTCGCGAAACACGGCAACCGCGCGGCCACGAGCAAGTGCGGCAGCTTCGACGTGCTCGAAGCGCTCGGCGTGAACGGCGACATCCCGGTGGCGGCGGCATCGCGCATTCTCGGCGAGGTCGGCATCGCGCCGTTCTTCGCGCGCCGCGCGCATCCCGCGATGCGCTTCGTCGCCCCGGTGCGCGCCGAGCTTCCGCATCGCACGCTGATGAACGCCATGGGACCGCTGCTCTCGCCGGTGGGCGCGAAGCGGCAGCTGATCGGCGTGTACGCGCGCGGGCTGGTGGAGACGCTCGCCCAGGTGTTGGGGGAGCTCGGCAGCGAGCGCGCGCTCGTCGTGCACGGCGAGGACGGGCTCGACGAGATCACGACGACGGGGCGCACGTTCGCGGCGCTGCTCGACGCGGGCCGTGTGCAGGCGACGACGCTCGAGCCCGAGGCGCTCGGCGTGGCGCGTGCGAAGCCCGAGGCGCTGCGCGGAGGCGACGCGCAGGAGAACGCGCGCATCGCGCGTGGCGTGCTCGCGGGCGAGCCGGGCGCGGCGCTCGACATCGTGCTGGTGAACGCGGGCGCGGCGCTGTTCGTGGCCGGCGCCGCGCGTGACGTCGCGGCGGGCGTTGCGCTCGCGCGCGAGAGCGTCGCCTCGGGCGCCGCGAAGGCGAAGCTGGCGGCGCTCGCGGCGGCGACGCAGGCGGTGCGGGCGTGAGCACGATCCTGGCCCGCATCCTCGCGACGAAGCGCGAAGAGGTCGCGGCGGCGAAGTCGCGCGAGAGCGCGGACGCGCTCGCCGCGCGCGCCCGCGCGTGCACGCGCCGCGTCGCGAGCTTGCGCGGTTCGCTCGAGCGCGGCGAGGGCGTTCGCGTGATCGCCGAGATCAAGCGGAAGTCGCCGAGCAAGGGCGAGATCCGCCGCGACTGCGATCCAGTCGCGATCGCGCGCGCGTACACCGCGGCGGGCGCCGCTGCGATCTCCGTGCTCACGGACGAGCAGTACTTCGGCGGCTCGCTGTCCGTGCTCGAAGCCGTGCGCGCGGTGACGCCCGTGCCGCTGTTGCGGAAAGACTTCGTCGTCGACGCGTACCAGATCGACGAGGCGCGCGTGGCCGGCGCCGACGCGGTGCTGCTGATCGTCGCGGCGCTCTCGCCCGCCGAGATCGCCGCGTTCGCGAAGCACGCGGCGTCGCTCGGCCTCGAGGTGCTCGTCGAGGTGCACGACGAGGCGGAGCTGGAGGTCGCGCTCGCGAGCGGCGCTGCGCTGATCGGCATCAACAACCGCGACCTGCGCTCGTTCCACACCGACCTCGGCGTGACCCAGCGGCTCGCGCCGCGCGCCGCGGGCCGTGCCTGCGTCGTCGCGGAGAGCGGTATTTTCGGCCCCGCGGACGTGGAGCGGCTCGCGCGTTCGGGCGCGCATGGCTACCTCGTCGGCGAATCATTGATGCGCGAGCCGGACGTCGGGCTCGCGCTTCGCAAACTCCGAGGCATCGCGTGACGGTTCGCATCAAGGTGTGCGGGATCACCCACCCCGACGACGCAGCGATGTGCGTCGACGCGGGCGTCGACCTGATCGGCCTCAACTTCGTGCCCGCGTCGCCGCGCCATCTCTCGATCGACCAAGGCGAGAAGATCGCAGCGCGCGTCGCGGGCCAGATCGAGCGCGTGGCGGTGTTCGCGAATGCGCCGCTCGTCGAGATCCAGAAGGTGATGCGGCGGGTCGACCTCGAGCGCATCCAGTTCCACGGCGACGAGACGGAAGAGGACATCGAGCTCGTCGATCTGCCCGTGATCAAGGCCGTGCGCGGCGCCGACATGGAGGCGATCGAGCAGTTCCCGAGCGCGATCTTGTTACTGGATCACCCGACCGAAGGCGGCGGCAAGGGCAAGGCGTGGGACTGGAGCGAGGCGGAGCCGCTGATCTCGGCGGGCACCGACGTGATCCTGGCCGGCGGCCTCAACCCCGAGAACGTGGCCGAGGCGATCGCCGCGGTGGGCGACGTGCTGCCGTGGGGCGTCGACGTCGCGACGGGCGTCGACGGCGCGAGCTTCCGCAAGGACGCGGCGAAGATCGCGGCCTTCGTGAAGGCCGTACGCGAGGCGTCGAAATGAGCGAGTCGCTCGCGCCCGGGCCGAGCCGCGGGCGCTTCGGCAGCTTCGGGGGCCGCTACGTCGCCGAGTCGTTGATCGCCGCGCTCGACGAGCTCGAAGCCGCGATCCCGCGCATCACCGGCTCGCCCGAGTTTCGGCGCGAGCTCGGCGACTTGTTACGGCACTACGCCGGCCGTCCGACGCCGCTCTATCACGCGAAGCGGCTCTCGGCGGAGACCGGCCTCACCGTCTACCTGAAGCGCGAGGACCTCGCGCACACCGGCGCGCACAAGATCAACAACGTGCTCGGGCAGGCGCTGCTCGCGAAGCACATGGGCAAGCCGCGCGTGATCGCGGAGACCGGCGCGGGCCAGCACGGCGTGGCGACGGCGACGGCGTGCGCGCTGCTCGGCCTCCAGTGCGAAGTGTTCATGGGCGAGGAGGACGTGCAGCGCCAGGCGCTGAACGTGTTCCGCATGGAGCTGCTCGGCGCGAAGGTGCACGCCGTGACGTGCGGCTCGCGCACGCTGAAGGACGCGATCAACGAGGCGCTGCGCGACTGGGTCACGAACGTGCGCTCGACTTATTACTGCATCGGCTCGGTGATGGGGCCGCACCCGTACCCGACGCTGGTGCGCGACCTCCAGCGCGTGATCGGCGTCGAGGCGCGCGAGCAGATCGTCGCGCAGGCGGGGCGTCTGCCGGACGCGCTCGTCGCATGCGTGGGCGGCGGCTCGAACGCGATGGGCCTCTTCCACCCGTTCAAGGACGACGCGAGCGTGAAGATGTTCGGCGTCGAGCCCGCGGGCGAGGGCATCGCGACGGGACGCCACGGCGTGACGATCGGCGCGGGTGTGCCGGGCATTCTTCATGGCCAGCGCACGCTCGTCCTCGCGGACGACGACGGACAGATCTTCCCGGCGCACTCGATCTCGGCGGGCCTCGACTACCCCGGTGTCGGCCCCGAGCACGCGCACTTCCACGAGATCGGCCGCGCGACGTACGTCTCGGTGACGGACGAGGAAGCGCTCGCTGCCTTCCAACACCTCGCGCGCATCGAGGGCCTGCTGCCCGCGCTCGAGCCCGCCCATGCGATCGCGTATCTGCCGAAGCTCGCGGCGCAGATGCCGGGCGCGCTCGTGGTGTTGAACCTCTCGGGCCGCGGCGACAAGGACGCGCCCCAGGTGCGCGAGATCCTCGCGAAGCGAAAACCTCGATGACCCGTATCGCGGAACGTTTCGCTGCGCTGCGCGCGGCGCGCGAAGGCGGCTTCGCTCCGTTCATCACCGCCGGCGACCCCGATCTCGAAACGACGTCGGAGATGATCCTCGCGCTCGCGGAAAATGGCGCCGACATGATCGAGATCGGCATCCCGTTCTCCGATCCGAGCGCCGACGGTCCCACGATTCAGCGCGCGAGCGAGCGCGCGCTCGCGCGCGGCACGACGCTGCGCAAGGTGCTGCCGCTCGTCGCGAAGCTGCGCCCGCAGGTGAAGATTCCGCTGCTGCTGATGGGCTACGCGAATCCGTTCTACGCACTCGGCGCCGAAGGCTGCGCAGCGGCATGCGCGGACGCCGGCATCGACGGAATCCTCTGTCCCGACTTGCCGCCGGAAGAGGGCGCCGACCTCTACGGCGCGTTCGCAAAGCACGGCGTCGATGCTGCGCTGCTCGGCTCGCCCACCACCACGCCCGCGCGCATGCGCATGCTCGTCCACAACACGCGCGGCTTTCTCTACTACGTCTCGCTGACGGGCGTGACCGCGGCGCGCAGCGAGCTGGCGAGCGGAATCGAGCAGGGCGTTCGCGCAGTCCACGCGCTCAGCGATGTCCCGGTGATCGTGGGCTTCGGCATCTCGCGCCCCGAGCACGCCGCCGAGGTCTGCCGCTACGCCGACGGCGTCGCGGTGGGCAGCGCGATCGTCGCGTTGATCGAGCGCGCGGGCAGCAAGGCCGCGGCGGTCGACGCCGTCGCGAAGTTCGCGCGCGAGATCAAGGGCGCGCTGAAGCCGCGCTGACCAGCTTCGCGTACAGCTCGCGCACCTGACGCTCGGTGGCGTCGAGCCCGCCGGAGTTGTCGATCACGTGAGTCGCGAGGGCGCGCTTCGCCTCGATCGGCAGCTGCGCCGCGAGGCGCTGGAGCGCGAGCTCGCGGGTCACGCCGTCCCTCGCGATCTGGCGCGCGATCTGCGTCTCCGCGGGCGCGTACACGAGGATCGAGTCCTCGCCGCGGTCGTGAGGGGCGAGCGCGGGATTCGCGGCGACCCGGCGCGCGCGGCCCTCGAAGAGCAGGGGGTTGTCCATCACGACGAGCGCGGTCCCGGCGGCGCGGGCGGCCTCGACGCGCGCCAGCATTTCGCGGCCGACTGCGGGGTGGGTGATCTCCCCGAGACGCCTTCGGGCCTCGGGGTCGCGGAACACGAGCTCCCGCAGCCGCGCGCGGTCGAGGGCCCCGTCCGGGCCGACGAACTCCGGCCCGAAAGCGCGGGCGATCTCCGCGACCATGGGCATCCCCGGCGCCTGCAGCTCGTGCACGATCGCGTCCGCGTCCACGACCGCGGCGCCGAGGGCCGTCAGCATGCGCGAGACCGTGCTCTTCCCCGTCCCGATCCCGCCCGTGAGCCCGACGATGCGCGTCATCGCGCCAGCGTGCCGAATCGCGCGGGCCGGGTCACTTCCGGGTCGCATCGCCAGCGTCTGCGGCCAGCGGTGCTGGTCTCCTAAAACGCCAGTCTCTGACGCCGATCTTCGTCCCGCGGGGCTCGGCGCGGTAACCCCGCGGAAGCGCGCAGGATTCCGGCGTTTCGGCTTTGACTCGCCGGAGCGCCGCCGATAAGCTGCGCCAGCTTTTTCGCGGGGTTACGCGACTTCTCGCTCGTTCGCGCAGTCGCGTCTCGTCCTGTGATTCGGTCTGGCACTCGGTTTTGGCGCGCGTGTGATCGGTCGATGCCGAAGGCACGCGCGAAAGGGGAGCATGGGCGATCCGAAGGCGAAGACGACGGCGTCGGGTGAGGGCGAGCGTGAGCTCGCGCGCCTGCGCGCCGCGATCGACGCGGTGGATCGCGACCTTCTCGCCGAGCTCAACAAGCGCGCGGAGCTCGTGAAGCAGGTCGGCGAGCTCAAGCGCTCCGAGCGCAGCTCGATCTACCGCGCGGCGCGCGAGCGCGATCTCGTCGACGCGCTCGTGCGCGGCAATCGCGGCGCGTTCCCCGCCTCGGGCATTCGCGCCGTGTTCCGCGAGATCGTCTCGGCCACGCGCTCGCTCGAGGCGCGCCTGCGCATCGCGTACCTCGGACCCGAGGGCACGTTCTCGCACGCGGCCGCCCGCGCGACGTTCGGCGAGCAGGCGGACTACATCGGCGTCGCGACGATCTCGGACGTGCTCACCGCGGTGGAACGCAAGGAGGCGGACCACGGCATCGTGCCCGTCGAGAACTCCACCGATGGCGTCGTCACGCAGACGCTCGATGCGCTCGTCGACTCGCGCCTCGCGCTGTGCGGCGAGACGGTGCTGCGCATCTCGCACTGCCTGCTCTCGCAGAGCGGCGCGCTCGAAGACGTGAAGCGCGTCGCCTCGCATCCGCAGCCGCTCGCGCAGTGCCGGCACTGGCTCGATCGCCACTTGCCGGGCGTGGAGCGCTACGAGGTCGCTAGCACCGCCGCCGCCGCCGCGCTCGCGCAGAAGGAGCCTGGCACCGCGGCGATCGCGAGCGCGCTCGCGGGCGAGCTCGCGGGGCTACAGACGGTCGCGTCGAGCATCGAGGATCGCCGCGACAACACGACGCGCTTCGTGGTGCTCGGCGGCGACGCGCCGGCGCCGAGCGGCAACGACCTCACGTGCCTCGCGTACACCGTGCGCAAGAGCGAGAGCGGCGCGCTGCATCGCCTGCTCGCGCCCTTCGCCGCGCACGGCGTGAATCTCACCAGCATCCAGGCGCGCCCGCTGAAGGGCACGCCCTGGGAGTACGTGTTCTTCATCGACCTCGAGGGCCACCACAGCGAGGAGCGCGTGCAGGCCGCCTGCGCCGACGCCGCGAAGCTCGCGACCTCGTGGCGCGTGCTCGGCTCCTTCCCGCGCGCGACGAACCTGCGTCCGGGAGAAACCGCGTGACGCACGTCAAGCCGTGGATCCCGGGCATCGAGCCCTACAAGCCGGGCAAGCCGATCGAGGAGCTCGAGCGCGAGCTCGGCATCAAGTCCGCGACCAAGCTCGCCTCGAACGAGAACCCGCTCGGGCCTTCGCCGAAGGCGCTTGCGGCGATCGCCGCCGCCGCCGCACGGGTGAACCGCTACCCCGACGGCGCGAGCTTCAAGCTGCGCACCAAGCTCGCGAAGCGTCTGGGCGTCGCCGGCAACCAGCTCGTGTTCGGCTGCGGCGGCGACGAGATCTTCGAGCTGATGGCGAAGTCTTTCATCGGCCCAGGCGACGAAGTCGTCTACGCGTGGCCGTCGTTCGCGATGTACCCGATCGTGACCAAGGGCATGGGCGGAACGCCGGTGCCCGTGCCGCTCACGCCCGCGCTCGTGCACGACCTGCCTGCGATGCGCGCCGCGATCACGCCCCGCACGCGCGTCGTGATGGTCTGCAATCCCAACAACCCCACCGGCACGAGCGTGGGCCGCACGGAGCTCGACGCCTTCGTGGCGTCGCTGCCCGCGGACGTGCTGCTGCTGATCGACGAGGCGTACTACGAGTTCGTGCGGCGCGCGGACTTCCCGGACTCGCTCGCGTGGGTCGCGAAGCGCCCGGGCACGCTGATCATGCGCACGTTCTCGAAGATCTACGGCCTCGCGGGCCTGCGCGTCGGCTACGGCATCGGTGACGTCGAGACGATCGACTACCTCGAGCGCGCGCGGCATCCGTTCAACCTGAACCTGCTCGCCGAGGAGGCCGCGGTCGCTGCGCTCGACGACGCGGAGCACGTCGCGCGCACGCAGCGGGTGAACGCCGACGGCATCGCGTATTTCGAGCGCGAGCTGCGTGCGCTCGGCGTTCCCACGTGGCCGACCGACGCGAACTACCTGCTCGCCGATGCGGGCGTCGGTGCATACGACGCGCTGCTGAAGCAAGGCGTGATCGTGCGGCCGCTCGCGGGCTTCGGGATGCCGGGGCACATCCGCATCAGCATCGGCACTGCGGAAGAGAACGAGCGCTGCGTGAAGGCGCTGCAGCAGTGGCGAGCGCAGCGATGAGCACGCGAAGCGCGCGGCCTGCCGCAGGCGAGCGAAGTGAGCGCGGCAGCGCGAATCACTTCGAGCGCGTCGCCGTCGTCGGCACGGGCTTGCTCGGCGGTTCCGTCGCGCTCGCGGTGCGCGAGCGGCGCCTCGCGCGCGAAGTGGTCGCGGTCGTGCGCCGCGCGGAGGCGCAGCGCGAGGTCCTCGCGCGCGGCATCGCGGATCGCGCGGAGCTGGACCTCGCGGCAGGCGTGCGCGGCGCGGACCTCGTGGTGCTCGCGAGCCCGGTACACGCGATGCCGGCCCTGCTCGCGGGGCTGGCGCCGCATCTCGCGCCGGGCGCAATCGTGACGGACGTGGGCAGCGTGAAGGCGACTCTCGCCGAGTCGCTGCCGCCGCTGCTCCCGAGCGGCACTTGTTACGTCGGCTCGCACCCGATGGCCGGCAGCCACCACACGGGCTACGCGCATGCGCGCGCGGACTTGTTCGAGAGCGCGGCCTGCATCGTCACGCCTGCGAAGCCGGCGAACGCCGCCGCCGAGGAGCGCGTGATCTGGCTCTGGCGCGCGCTCGGCTGCCGCGTGCTGCGCCGCTCGGCGCAGCGCCACGACGAGGAGGTGGCCTGGGTGAGCCACGCGCCGCACGCGATCGCCTTCGCGTTCGCCGCCTCGCTCGAAGGCGCGCCGGTCGCCGCGCGCGAGCTCGCGGGCACGGGCTTTCGCGACTTCACGCGCATCGCGGCGAGCGATCCCGCGATGTGGGCCGACATCCTCGTGAACAACAAGCAGGCGCTCGCAGCGCCGCTGCTCTTCGCCGCTGAGCGCGCCGCCGCGCTCGCCCGTGCGATCGAGAGCGGCGACGCCGCGAGCGTCACCTCACTTCTCACCGCCGCGCGCGATCAGCTCGCGCAGGGCGGGGCGAACGCCCACTCCGGAGGCGCACATCCACGTCCGGAAACGAACAAGGCCGCCAAGTCGGCGGCCACCAAGGAGTGATCTCAGTCTCATGTCTCAACAACCCACCACCGGCATGTCGTTCGCGGAGCTGTTCGCGAAGGACGCGCCCAAGCTCAAGGAAGGCGAGGTCGTCAAGGGACGCGTGCTCGCCGCAGATCAAGACCACGTGCAGATCGACGTGGGCTTCAAGTCCGAAGGCCTGATCGACGCCTGGGAATTCATGGACGAGTCGGGCCGCTTGCTCGTCAAGCCCGGTGACCCGGTCGACGTGTTCATCGAAGAGGTCGAGGACGAGGACGGCTACATCGTCCTCAGCAAGGAGAAGGCCGACCGTCTCAAGATCTGGGACGAGATCAGCAAGGCCTTCGAGGCCGACGAGTCGGTCGAAGGCAAAGTCATCTCGCGCGTGAAGGGCGGCCTCAGCGTCGACATCGGCGTGAAGGCGTTCCTGCCCGGCTCGCAGGTCGACTTGCGCCCCGTGCGCAATCTCGAGGCGCTGCTCGGCGAGCGCCTCCAGTTCAAGATCATCAAGTTCAACAAGCGGCGCGGGAACATCGTGCTCTCGCGGCGCGCGCTCCTCGAGAAGGAGCGCGAGCGCATGCGCGCGACGACGCTGCAGACGCTGCAAGAAGGCCAGATCGTCGACGGCGTGATCAAGAACATCACCGACTACGGTGCGTTCATCGATCTCGGCGGCCTCGACGGCCTGCTGCACGTGACCGACATGTCGTGGGGCCGCGTGAATCACCCGAGCGAGCTGTTCCGCGTGGGCGACGAGCTCAAGGTGAAGGTGCTGCGCTTCGACATCGAGAGCGAGCGCGTCTCGCTGGGCCTGAAGCAAATCCAGCCCGATCCGTGGCGCGACGCGGCGATGAAGTATCCGCTCGGCCGCCGCATCCAGGGCCGCGTGGTGTCGCTCACCGACTACGGCGCGTTCCTCGAGCTCGAGCCGGGCATCGAGGGCCTCGTCCACATCTCCGAGATGTCGTGGACGAAGCGCATCAAGCACCCGTCGAAGATGGTGAACCTGAACGACACGGTGGAAGCCGTGGTGCTCGACGTCGACGAGGGCAACCGCAAGATCTCGCTCGGCATGAAGCAGATCGAGCCGAACCCGTGGTCGCTGATCGAGGAGAAGTACCCGGTCGGCACGCGCGTGCGCGGTCCGGTCCGCAACATCACCAACTTCGGGCTCTTCGTCGGGCTCGAGGAAGGCATCGACGGCCTGGTCCACGTCTCGGACATCTCGTGGACCGAGCAGATCAAGCATCCCAAGGACAAGTACAACGAGGGCGACGAGGTCGAAGCGATCGTTCTGAAGATCGATCGCGAGAACGAGAAGTTCTCGCTCGGCGTCAAGCAGCTCACGCCGAATCCCTGGGACGACATCATCAAGCGCTACCCGGTGGGCTCGGAGATCACCGGCGCGGTCACGAGCGTGGTCGAGTTCGGCGCGTTCGTGAAGCTCGACGCCGGCGTCGAGGGGCTGATCTACAGCAACGATCTCTCGGTCGAGCCCGTCTCGAAGCCGAGCGACGTGGTGAGCGTGGGCCAAGAGGTCCGCGCGGTCGTCACGCGAGTCGACCCGGTCGACCAGAAGATCTCGCTGTCGATTCGCGCGCTCACCGACCGTGAGCTGCGAGAGGAGCTGAAGCGCCACGTGCAGCGACAGTCGACCTCGCAGACCACGACCTTCGGCGACCTGCTGAAGGAGAAGCTCGCCAAGAAGGAATCAGGCGAGTAATTAGGGACCTACTTCCAGTGGGCCGGGGCCCGCGCCCCGGCCCACGTGGAGACGCAGATGACGAAGAGCGGATTGATCGAGCGCGTGTCCGAGCTGATGCCGCACATCTCGAAGAAGGACACCGAGATCGTGGTGAACACGATCTTCGATGCGATGACGGACTCGTTGAAACGCGGCGAGCGCATCGAGATCCGCGGCTTCGGCAGCTTCCAGGTGAAGGTGCGCGAGGCGCGCGAGGGCCGAAATCCGAAGACCGGCGACGAGGTGCACATCCCGGCCAAGCGCACGCCGTTCTTCAAGGTGGGCAAAGAGCTGAAGGAGAAGGTCGACGACGCGCCGGTGTCGTCGAAGGGGTGAGACGGTGAGGTCGCGGCGCGGTGGTGCGAGTGCAGCTGGCGGCGCTGCGCGCCGGAGCTGACTCGTCCAAGCGGCGCTGCTGACGCGGGGGGTGAGAGCCATGCGACAGCTGCGGTGGTTCGTGGCGGTGGTGCTGTTGCTGACGACGATGGTGGCCTCGGCGGTGTTCGTGCTCGCCAACGACGACCCGGTGCGGGTCGATCTTCCCCTCGCGGAGGCGTCCTACCAGCCGCTCTGGCTCGTGATCGCAGTCGCGTTCTTCGGCGGCGCTTTCGCGGCGAGCGCCGGCCTGTTGTTCCAGCTCGGGCGCAAGACGCTCGGCGCGCGCCGGCTGGCGAAGCGCGTGCAGGGGCTCGAAGCGGAAGTGGAGCAGCTGCGCGGCGCGAGCGCGGCGATCGCAGCGGGCGACGGCGCGCCGCCGCTCACGAAGCCATGAGCGTGCTCGCGCGCGAGACGCCGATGATGCGCCAGTACGCGGCGCTCAAGGCGCAGCACCCCGGCGCGTTTCTGTTCTACCGCATGGGCGACTTCTACGAGCTGTTCTTCGACGACGCAGTCAGGGCGGCGCCGCTGCTCGAAGTGACGCTCACGAGCCGCGACAAGGACAAGCCCGATCCGATTCCGATGTGCGGCGTGCCCGTGCACGCCGCCGACGCCTACATCAAGCGTCTCAGCGAGAAGGGCCATCGCGTCGCGATCTGCGAGCAGACCGAGGATCCGCGCAGCGTCGGGGGGCGCAGGCTGGTTCGGCGCGAAGTGATCGAAGTGATCACGCCCGGGCTCGTGGGCGACCCGAACGGTTTGCCGGCTGCGCGCGAGGTCGCGCTCGCCGCCGTCGCGATCACCGCGTCCGGCGACGCAGGCCTCGCGGCGCTCGACGCATCGACGGGGCATTTCCGCGCGACGCAGGCGCCGCTCGCGCACGGCGCGCTGCCGAGAGCGCTGCTCGACGAGCTCGAGCGCATCGCGCCGCGCGAGTGCGTGATCGCGGACGACGCGCCGGAGTCCGTGACGACCGAGCTGGGCGCGCGGCTGCCGCAGCTCGTGCTCTCGCGCGCGCCTGCCGCGAGCTTCGCGAGCGTGGCGGCACTCCTCGCGGCCGACACGCCCGGCGCCGACCTGTGCGCGGCGTCCGCCGTGCTCGCGTACCTCGAGGCGCACCAGCCTTCCGCCGCGAAGCTCGCGCCGAAGCTGCGCCGCTACGCCCTCGCGGACACGATGATTCTCGATGCCGCGACGCGCCGGCATCTCGAGCTGTTCGAGAGCGCCGAGGATCGCTCGCGGCGCGGCACGCTGATCGAGCGCATCGACGAGACGATCACCGCGCTCGGCGCGCGCCGGCTCGCGCACTGGCTCGCGTACCCGCTGCTCGCGCCGGACGCTATCCGCGCGCGCCAAGCTGGCGTCGCGTGGCTCGCCGAGCGCGATCGCGCGCGCGCGCGGCTGCGCAGCGCGCTCGGCGCTGTTCGCGACCTCGAGCGCCAGCTCGCGAAGTGCGCGCGGCCCGGCTGCGAGCCGCGCGATCTCGCGACCTTGCGCGCCTCGCTGGCGGCGCTGCCCGAAGTGCGCCGCGCGCTCGCGAGCGATGGCGCTGCGCTCGTGCCCGAGGCTGCGCCGGCGTCGCTGGCGCTTCCGCGCGAGCTGCAGGGGCTGGTGCAGCTGCTCCTCGACGCGATCGTCGACGAGCCGCGCCCGCTGCCGCGCGGCTCGCGCGGCGCCGGCGAGACGGGCTTCATCCGTGAGGGCTTCCGGCCCGAGCTCGACGCGCTGCGCGAAGCCGCGCACAAGGGCCGCGAGTGGATCGCGGGCCTCGAGGCGCGCGAGCGCGAGCGCTCGGGCATCGCGTCGCTGAAGGTCCGCTACCAGCCCGTGTTCGGTTACGGGCTCGAGGTGCCGAAGGCGCAGCTCGCGCGCGTGCCCGCCGACTACGAGCGCAAGCAGACCCTCGCCAGCGCCGAGCGCTTCACCACGCGCGAGCTGCGCGAGATGGAGTCGCAGGTGCTCGGCGCGAACGACCGCGCGGCCGCGCTCGAGCGCGAAGTGCTCGAGAACGTGCGGCAGAGCGTGCTCGCCGAGGCGGCGCGCATTCGCGCCGCAGCCGACGCGGTGGCGGAGCTCGACGCGCTGCAGTCGCTCGCGGAGGTCGCGCGCCGAGACGGCTGGACTCGCCCAGAGCTGAGCGAGGGCGGAACGCTCGAGATTCGCGGCGGGCGGCATCCCGTGGTCGAGCGAGTGTTGCAAGGCGAGGGCGCCGCGTTCGTGGCGAACGACACCGCGCTCGAGCCGAGCGCGACGCGCGTGTTGTTACTGACGGGCCCGAACATGTCGGGCAAGAGCACGTACCTGCGGCAGGTCGCGCTGATCGTGCTGCTTGCGCAGATCGGGAGCTTCGTCCCGGCCGCGAGCGCTCGAGTCGGCGTGGTCGACCGCATCTTCACCCGCGTCGGCGCCTCGGACCGCCTCGCGCAGGGGCAGTCCACGTTCATGGTCGAGATGCGCGAGACCGCCGAGATCCTCGGGCAGGCCACCACGCGCAGCCTCGTGATCCTCGACGAGATCGGCCGCGGCACGAGCACCTTCGACGGGCTCTCGATCGCGTGGGCCGTCGCCGAGTTCATCCACGACGCGCCGGGCCTCGGCTGCCGCACGCTCTTCGCGACGCACTACCACGAGCTCGCCGATCTCGCGCTCGCGAAGGCCGCCGTTGCGAACGCGCACTTCGAGGCGCGCGAGGTGAACGGCGAGGCCGTGTTCCTGCGGCGCCTCGTCGATGGCCCCGCGAGCCGCTCGTACGGGATCGAGGTCGCGAAGCTCGCGGGCCTGCCGGCGTCCGTCATCACGCGCGCCCGCCAGCTGCTCGCGCAGCTCGAAGCGGGCGAGCTCGATGCGCGCGGCCGCCCGCGCCTCGCCGCGCCCGACACTGCGCCCGCGTCTCCGCAGCTCTCGCTGTTCGCGCCGCCGTCACCGCGCGATGCGAACGAAGACGCGGTGCTTGCCGAGCTGCGCGCGAGCGACGCGAATCGCACCACGCCGCTCGCTGCGCTCGCGCTACTCGATCGCTGGCGGCGCCGGCTCGAAGGCGAAGCGAAGTGATGCGCGCGTCCGCGGCAGTCGCGGCGGCGCTGCTCGCCCTCGCGAGCACGGCCAGCTTCGCGCAGGCTGACGACCACGCGGACCGCGTGAAGGTGCGCAGCGTGCGGCACTGGTCGTACGACGAGTACACGCGCGTGGTGATCGAGTTGTCAGGACCCGTGGCAGCGGGCGAGCTGCAGCGACTCGCCGCGGATCCCGCAGCCGGACGCTCGGATCGGCTCTACGTCGATTTGCCCAACGTGTGGGTCGGTCACGACTGGGACACGCCACAGCCCGTGGTCGATGGCCTTCTCACGGCCGTTCGCCTCGGCCAGTTCGAGAGTGAGGCGGCCCGCGCGGTGATCGACCTCGCTCGTTACGAGCGCCACCGCATGTTCGCGCTCGCGGGCCCCGACCGGCTCGTGATCGACGTGTTCGGCGGGCGCGAGGAGCGCCGCGAGGCGGAGTCCGCGCTGCCGGACGTCGCCGCGATGTCGCCCGCGCCGCCGGCGCCCGAGCGCAGGCTGCTCGTCGTGCTCGACCCCGGTCACGGCGGTGACGACCCCGGCACGATGGGCCCGCGCGGCCTCGTCGAGAAGGAGATCACGCTCGCCGTCGCGAAGAGCGCAAAGCAGCGGCTCGAGGCGCGCGGCTTCGACGTGCTGATGACCCGAGATCGCGATCGCACGCTCTCGCTCGAGGAGCGCACTGCGTTCGCCGAGGGCGCGCGCGGGGACGTGTTCGTCTCGATCCACGTGAACGCAGCGCCTCGCCCGAAGCTGCAGGGGATCGAGACTTATTATTTGGACGTGAACCACGAGCGCCACGCGTTGCGCGTGGCTGCGCGCGAGAGCGGCGTCGAGCCGGCGCAGCTCGACGCGCTGCAGCGCGCACTCGCGGGCTTCAAGGTGAACGAGGTCGGCTCGCGCTCGGCGAGCCTCGCGCGCGCGATTCACGGCGAGGTGGTCGGCGGCGTGCGCCAGGCCTACGGCGAGGCGAACGATCTCGGCGTGAAGCGCGGCCCGTTCCACGTGCTGTTCCTCAGCGACGCACCGGCCGTGCTCGTCGAGATCGGCTTCGTCACGAACTCGCAGGAGGCGCGCCGGCTGCGCACCAAGCTCTACCGCGAGGTGATCGCCGAGCAGATCGCGCGCGGACTCGCGCGCTATCGCAAGGAGCGCAGCACGGCGCTCGCAGGGATTGCACGATGACGAGCGCACCCGAGATCGATCTGTACGTCCCGCTTGCGCGGCCGGGCGAAGAGGCGAGCGGCGCTGCGCTCTCGGCGGGCGCGAAGAACTACTGCGTTGCGCTGCGCGCGTACCTCGCGGCCCTGCATGGCGAGGGCGCGACTGGGGCGGCCGTGAACGCGGCGAACTCGGATGGGCTCGATCGCCTGATTCGCAGGCTCTACGACGTGGCGGCGTCGGCTCACTACGCGAAGTACGGCGCGACGGGAGCGCGCGTCGCGCTCGTCGCGGTCGGCGGCTACGCGCGGCGCGAGATGTCGCTCGGGTCGGACGTCGACCTCTTGATCCTCGAGGACGACGGCGCCGAGGATTTCTGCGCCGCCGTCGCGCAGCACGTGCAAACGCCGCTCTGGGACGCGGGGCTGCAGGTCGGCGCCGCGGTGCGCACCGCGAGCGACTCGATCGCGCTAGCGCAGACGGACGTCGCGACGCAGACCGCTCTGCTCGCCGCGCGCTTCCTCGCGGGCGACGCCACGCTCTTCCACGAGCTGATGCGCGCCGTGCGCGAGCGCGCGATTCCGGAGCTCGGCGACTTCGCCGAGCGCCAGCTGGCCGCGCTGCGCGAGCGGCACCTGCGCATGGGCGAGTCGCTCTACCTGTTGCAGCCGAACGTGAAGGAAGGCGCCGGCGGCCTGCGCGACTACCACACCGCGTACTGGGTCGCGCGCGCCTGCGAGCGCGACTTCCGCGAGCTGCCGGATCTGCTGTACGTCGGCTTCCTCACCGAGGCGGAGCTGCGCGAGTACCAGCACGCGCTCGGCTTCGTGTGGCGCGTGCGCAACGCGCTCCACCTCCAGACCAAGCGCAAAAGCGATCAGATGAGCTTCGAGCTGCAGGAGCAGCTTGCGGGCAAGCTCGGTTTCGAGCGCGACCTGATGTCGGGCGAGCTGCCCGTCGAGCGCTTCATGCGCGAGTACTACCGCTGCGCGCGCGCGATTCAGACCCACTCCGAGATCGTGATCGAGCAGTGCCTCGCGCGCGTGCGGCCGAAGCCGCGGGCGGCGGGGATCGCGGTGGAGGAGGGCTTCCAGATCGCCGGCGGCCAGCTCGAGATCCCGCATGCAGCGCTGCTGCGCGAGAAGCCGCTGCGCCTCTTGCTCGCCTTCGCCGTCGCGCAGGCGCACGACGTGCCGCTCTCGCGCGCGGCGCGCCGCATGCTGCGCGAGCACCTGCATCTCGTGGACGAGGCCTACCAGCGCGATCCGGCGGTGGCCGACCTGCTCGTGCAGATCCTCTCCGCGCCGAGGCGCGTGATGCGCAGCCTGATGGCGATGAACGACGTGGGCTTGTTAGGGCGCTACCTGCCCGAGTGGGACCACATCGTGTGCCGCTGGCAGCACGTCGTCTACCACACGTACACGGTCGACGTGCACTCGATCTTCCTCGTCGAAGAGCTGCGCCGGCTCTGGCAGGGCAAGTACGCGAGCCTGGTCGAGGACCTCAGCGAGCTCGTGCACACCACCCAAGACCTACCGATGGTCTATCTCGGCTGCCTGCTGCACGACATCGGCAAGGGCTTCGGTGGCGATCACTCCGCGATCGGCGCCGAGCTCGGCGAGAAGTGCCTCGCGAGGCTCGGGCTGCCCGCGGAGCGCGCCGCGCGCGCGAACTTCATCATTCGCCACCACCTCGTGATGTCGCACGTGGCGCAGCGCCGCGATCTGTCGGATCCGAAGGTGATCGTCGAGTTCGCGCGGCTGTGCGGTGATCGCGAGAACCTGCACAACCTCTACCTCGCCACGTTCGCCGACATGCGCGCCAGCTCGAAGTCGGCGTGGACCGAGTGGCGCGCGGAGTTGTTGCGGGAGCTGTTCGAGCGCACCGCCGAGTACCTCGAAGCCGGCGGCGAGGGGCAAGACCTCGCGCTCGGGCTGATCGAGGGGCGCATCGAGCAGCGCATGGAGGGCGCGCGCGCGGAGCTCGCGGAGGAGGGCGTTGCGGCGGCGCGCATCGACGAGTTCTTCGAGCGCATGCCTCGCCGTTACTTCGTCTCGCACACGCCGCCGCAGATCGCGCGGCACGCGCAGGCGCTCTTCAAGTTCGATCCCGAGCGCCACACCGTGACGCGCACCGTGCGCGACATGCGCGCGGGCTTCAGCGAGCTGATCGTTTGCGCGCGTGACGCGCACGGCCTCTACGCCAACGTCGCGGGCTGTCTCACCGCGGCGGGGATCAACATCCTCGGCTCGCACGTCTACACCACGAAGAACGGCCTCGCGCTCGAGGTCTACCGCGTGGGCACGCCAGCCGGCGACGACGAGGTCCGCGAGGAGCGCTGGCAGCGTTTCGAGAGCTCGCTGGCGCGCGTGCTGCGCGGCGAGGTCGCGGTCGCCGACCTGATCGCGAAGCAGGCGCGGCCACCCGGCAGCGCGAAGCGCATCGCATCGCACACGCCGCCGAGCGTGTCGGTGCGCAACGACGTGTCGGACTTCTTCACGGTGATCGACGTCAATGCCGACGACCGCCTCGGTCTGCTCTACGACTTGACGCGCACGATCACCGCGCACGACCTCGAGATCTACGTGTCGAAGGCGACCACCGTGCTCGATCAAGCCGCGGACAGCTTCTACGTGAAGACTCCGCGCGAGAAGCGCCTGCTCAACAAGCGCGGGATCGAGCGGCTGCGTCGCGACCTGCTCGCAGTCGTGGGCGGCGACCCGGCGGCGGCGCCGCAGCACCTGCATGGCTGATGCGATCTCGAATGCGACGGACGCGTTCCTGCGTCACTGCGCGGTGGAGCGCGGGCTCGCACCCAAGACGATCGAGGCGTATGGCGCCGATCTCGCGCGCTTCGCGGAGCTGCTCGCGCGGAAGTCCGTGACGACGCCACGCGCGCTCGCGCGCGAGCACGTCACGGGCTTTCTAGCCTCGCTCGAAGCGCAGGGCCTCGGGCCGCGCTCGCGCGCGCGCATGCTCGTCTCGGTGCGGCGCTTCGCGCAGTACCTCGTGACGACGGGGCGCTGCGCGCGCGACGCGAGCGATGGCGTCGCGTCGCCGCGTCTGCCGCGACAGCTGCCGCGAACGCTGCGGCCCGACGAGACCGCGGCGCTGATCGAGGCGGCCGCGCCCGACGGCGCGCTGGGCCTGCGCGACCGGGCGATGCTGGAGGTGCTGTACGGCTCGGGCTTGCGCGTGTCGGAGCTCGTGGCGCTTCCGCTCGCTGCGCTCGATCGGCGCGCGGGCGTGCTGCGCGTGCTCGGCAAGGGGCGCAAGGAGCGCCTCGTGCCCGCGAGCGAGCCGGCGCTCGATGCGCTGGGCGTCTACCTGCGCGACGCGCGCCCGCAGCTGTTGGGGAAGAAGCGCTGCGATGCGGTGTTCCTCACGGCTCGCGGCGCGCCGATGACGCGGCAGAACTTCTTCGCGCGCCTGCGCACGCTCGCCGCGCGCGCGGGCATCGCGAAGGAGCGCGTCTCTCCCCACGTGCTGCGCCACGCCTTCGCGACGGACTTGCTCGAAGGCGGGGCCGATCTGCGCGCGGTGCAGACGATGCTCGGTCACGCCGACCTCGCGACGACGCAGATCTACACCCACGTGAGCCGCGGGCGCATGCGCGAGCTGGTCGAGACGCACCACCCGCGTGGCGCGGGCGCGCGGCGGTGAGGGAGCTGCGCACGGCAAGCGCGGAGACTGCGCTCGCGGCGCTGCCGGAAGCCGTGCGCGTACGCGCGGAGCGGCTCGCACGCGCGGCGGAGACGCGCGGGCTGGCGCTCTATCTCGTGGGCGGCCCCGTGCGCGATCTGATGCTCGGCCGCGCGCTGCGCGACGCCGACCTCACCGTGACGAATCCGGGCGGCGCTGCGGTGGGCGAACAGACCGCGGCGCTCGCGCACGAGGCGGCGCTCGCGGGCGATCGCGTGACGCTGCACGCACGCTTCGGCACGGTGCGCATCGATCTCGCGGGCGGCGAGTCGATCGACCTCGCCACGGTGCGGCGCGAGTCCTACGCGGCGCCGGGCGCGCTGCCCGACATCGAGCCCGGCACGCTCGAGGAAGATCTCCGCCGCCGCGACTTCACCCTCAACGCGCTCGCACTCCCGCTGAACCCGGCGGCGGGCAGGGCGCTCGTCGACCCCGGTGGCGGCGTGGCCGACCTGCGCGCGGGCGAGCTGCGTGTGTTTCACGCGGCGAGCTTCCGCGACGACCCGACGCGCGCGCTGCGCGCCGCGCGACTCGCCGCGCGCTTCGAGCTTCGCCTCGCGCGCGAGTCGCGCGCAGCGCTGCGCGACGCGCTCCGCAGCGGCGCGTTCGGCGCGGTGTCGGGGGAACGCTTCGCTGCGGAGCTCGAGAAGCTGTTCGACGAGCCGCGCGCGGGTGGCGACTCGCCGCGCGCGCTGGCACTGCTCGAGGCGTGGCACGTACTCGGCGCGCTCGAGCCGGGCCTCGGCTTGCCCAAGTCGGCGCTGCCCGCGCTCCGCAGGCTCGCGGCCGCGGCTGACACCGGTGCGGAGCCGTCGCCGCGCGGCTGGGTGATCGGCCTCATGGTGTGGTTCGCCGCGCTGCAGCCGCCGCTCGCGCGCCGCGCGCTCGAGCGCCTCGCGATTCGCGGCGCCGTCGCGACGCGCATCGCGGCTTTCGCGCGCGTGCGCGAAGTCACGCTGCGCGACCTTTCGCGCGCTCGCGGGCGCGGCGCCAGCGATGCGCTGCTGCGGGCGCTTCCACCGGAGGAGCTCGCCGCACTGCGCGCATGGGCCCCGGCGCCGCTGCGCGCGCGCATCGACCGGCACGCGAGCGTCGACCGCCACGTCGCGTTGCCCGTCGGCGGTGACGATCTCGTCGCGCTCGGGCTCGCGGGCCCGGAGGTCGGCCGCGCGATCGCGCGCATTCGCGCTGCCGTGCTCGATCGCGAGGTGACGACGCGCGGCGAAGCGCTGCTGCTCGCGCGCGAAGTGGCGGCGGGCGCGCGCAGGGCCGCCGCGAGCACGCGCGCTAAGTCGAAAGGGCACCGACGGAAACCCTGACGGCGCGAGGGCGATCGGGTAGGGTGCGACCCACCCCCCGTTCCGCAGTCTCGTCGCCTCCCGGAGCTCGCATGCACGAATCGGGTACGTCCGCCGCGGTGGGGTCCGCGTCCAGCGCCACGTGCGCGATCAAGCTGTCGCTCTTCGAGGGGCCGCTCGATCTGCTGCTCCATCTCATTCGCGAGAACGAGATGGACATCACCGAGCTCTCGGTGGCCGACGTCGCGGATCAGTACGTCGAGTACTTGAACCTGATGCAAGAGCTCCAGCTCGACGTCGCTGGGGAGTACTTGCTGATGGCGGCGACGCTCGCGTGGATCAAGTCGCGCCTGATCCTGCCGCCGAGCGAGGACGGTGAGGAGTCGGACGGCCCCGATCCGCGCGCAGAGCTGGTGGCGCGCCTGCTCGAGTACGAGCGCTTCAAGGAAGCGGCGGAGAAGCTCGGCGAGTTCCCGCGCGAGGGCCGCGACGTGTTCAAGGCGCAGGCCGCCGAGCTTGCGCCTACGCCCGAGGCCGAGCGCGAGATCGAGGTCTCGTTGCTTGCGCTGCTCGACGCGTTCCGCAAAGTGCTCGCGCGCGTGCCGCAGGGCCCGGGGCTGCACGAGGTCGAGGCCGACCAGGTGACGGTCTACGAGCGCATGGTCTCGATCATGGATCAGGTCGGGAGCAGCGACGCCTCGCTCGAGTTCGAGCAGCTGTTCGTGGCGCCGAGCGGCGCTCCGCCCTCGCGTGCGCTCGTCGTCGCGACCTTTCTCGCGCTGCTCGAGCTGGTGCGCGTGGCGGCGCTGCGCGTGTATCAGGGCGTGGGCGAAGACGACGGCGTGCCCACCGGGCCGATCCGGCTGCGGCGCTCGGAAGAAGGTGCGGACGAATGGCGGCGGCGCATTGCGGAAGACCCGCGCGCCGTGGAGGGGCTGTGATGGAACGCGCGCAGCAGAAGCAGCTGGTCGAGGCGCTGATCGTGGCGGGCGGCGAGCCGGTGAGCGCGGCGCGCCTCGCCGAGATCGTGCCCGGCCTCGAAGCCAGCGAGGTCGCCGGCATCGTCGCCGAGCTCACGCGCGAGTACGAAGAGCAGGGCCGCGCGCTCGAGATCTGCGAGGTCGCGGGCGGCTACCAGCTGCGCACGAGCGCGAGCGTGGCACCGTACCTGCGCGCGCTGCACCGCGAGCGTGCGCTGCGGCTGACGCGCGCGGCGCTCGAGACGCTCGCGGTGATCGCGTACCGACAGCCCGTGACGCGCGCCGAGGTCGAGCACGTGCGCGGCGTCGATGCGGGGCCCGTGCTGAAGTCGCTGGTGGACCGCAAGCTCGTGCGCATCGCCGGCCATCGCGAAGTGCCGGGCCGTCCGCTCGTCTACGCGACCACCAAGCGCTTCCTCGAAGTGTTCGGCCTGCTCAAGCTCGACGATCTGCCCACGCTGCGCGAGGTCGAGGAGCTGCTGCCGCCGCCGGAGAGCGCCGCCGCGGTGACGCCGCTCGACGCCGACACCGCCGATGCCATCGAAAGCGCTCCGCCTCCGGGCGAGCTGCATTGACCGCAAGCGAAGCCCCACGCGGCAGCAAAGCGCGCAGCAAGGCGAAGCCGAGCGAGGTCGAGAAGATCGAACAGGGGCGTCGGGCTCCCATGAGGCCTCGGGATGAGTTGGTCGCGCGCACGGCTTGAATCGCGGCTCTCGCGATGAAGCCGCCGCGCCGGCGTGGCGACGAACGCAAGCGCGCTGCGCCGCACGCAGCGAAGCCTGCAGCGCGCGAGGCGAAGCCGCAGACGGCGAGCGCGGAGCGTCTGCAGAAGCTGATCGCCGCGGCAGGCATCGCATCGCGGCGCGCGGCGGAGGAGCTGATCAGCGCGGGGCGCGTCACCGTGAACGGAAGGATCGCGCGGCTCGGCGACCGTGCCGACCTCGTGCGCGACGCCGTGCTCGTCGACGGGAACCCGCTGAGCGCGGAAGCGCGCGAGTACTGGCTGCTCAACAAGCCGCCCGGCGTGATCACGACGCTGAGCGATCCGCACAGCGGCGACCGGCGCACGGTGCACGACCTGATGCCCCGCGAAGCGCGGAGCGCGCGCCTGTTCCCCGTCGGCCGCCTCGATGTCGGCAGCGAAGGCCTCGTGCTGATGACCAACGACGGCGAGCTCGCGCACGCGCTGCTCCATCCCTCGCGCGAGGTCGACAAGGAGTACCGCGTGCGCGTGCGCGGGAAGCTCGAGCGCGAAGGGCTCGCGCGGCTGCGCGCGGGCATCGAGCTCGACGACGGGCCGATGCGGCCCGCGCACGTTTCGCCCGCGACGTACGACGAAGCGCGCAACGAGACCGAGCTGGTGCTCGTGCTGCGCGAAGGGCGCAAGCGCGAGATTCGCCGCGCGATGGACGCGCTTGGGCACCGCGTGGTGCGACTCGTGAGAGAGCGCATGGGGGCTGCTCGCGCGCCTGCCACTCGGCGGAGTCCGGCGGCTCGGGCCGCGCGAGGTGACGGAGCTGCTCGAGTTCGCGCGCCATCGCGAAGAGGCAACTGCGCGCGCAAACGCGCGCTCTCGCGAGTCAAACACCGAAGCTCCGCGAAATGCTCGCAAGAGCCGCGGAAGTGATTGATTCTGCTCGCGAATTCCGAGTAGACTGAGCCGCGTTCAAACCGGAAAAGCTGCCCATGCGGAACGCCGGTCCCCAGCTTCTACGCGCGCTCGGGCTCGCCCTCGCGGCGAGCGCCGCCGCCCATGCCGAGTCGATCTCGGGTGTATGTCACGACGGCTCGATCTTCATCGTGCAGCACGAGTCGCAGATCCCGTGCTCGCGTGCGAAGCAGGTCGAGCCCGGCGAGATGCCGCCGGTGCGCCCGTCGTACTTGCCGAAGCCGCACACCTGGCAGATCTGGAACGAGGCGCAGGACCCTAACAACCCGTACAACGTGGTCGATCAGGCCCGCCAAGTTCGCGAGCTGGGCGCCGGGCAAGCCGCCGGGGGTTCGGGTGCCGCCCCCGGCGCAGCGGCGTCCGCGCTTCAGAGCGCGGCGGTTGCGCCTGCGGAAGCGGCCCCGCGCCGCGACGTCGGCCCGCTCCAGCTCGGCCTCGGCGAGCAGGATCTCGCCGACCTGTTCGCGATCGTCGAGCTCTCGCAGGAACGCGCACCGGCGCGCTTCGAACGCGAAACCGCGGGCGGCGAGGGCGTCTCGCGGGTTGCCTTCGCCCGCTCGCGCGCGTTCGAGGAGCGCCTGGCCGCCGCGCATGGCGCGCGCGGTGCTGCGCTCTCGGCCCAAGTCCTGCTCTTCGCCGCGCGCTCGAATCGCGCGCAGGAGTTCTGGCCGAACTTCACCTTCGTGCAGGAGCACATCACGTATCAGCCCGACGCGACGAGCGACCGCCAGCTCGGCGTGCTGCAAGGGCGTCTCGGGCAGCTGAGCGAGGGCGAAGTGGTGCTCGGCTATGTCGTGCTGCCTCCCACCATCGATCTCGATGCGCGCGAGGTCGAGATCTATTGGGACGACCGCCACACGCGCGCGCGGTTCTGAGCGCGTGCCGCTCGCGGAGGCGATCATCGCGCTGTTCGCGTTCGCGCTGTTCCTGGGCGGCGGCGCGCTGCTCGTGCGGGCGCCGGCGATTCAGCAGCAGCGGGCCCGAGCCGTGCAGGGATTCTCCGGCTGGGCGAAGGGCCACGAGCGCGTGTATCGCATCGAGCTGCGGGCGCTGGGGATCGTGTGTGCGGCGACCGGGGCGTTCCTGCTCTGGGTCTTGGTGTAGTCGCGCATCTAGCGGCGGGGCAGGAACAGAGCGTCGAGTCGCGGCTCAGCGCGGGAACGTCACGTAGAGCTGCGTGTAGAAGAGCCGGCCGTCGGGGGCGCGGGCGACGCCGATGCCGGTCGAGTTGAAGGGCCGGGCGAGGAGGTTTTCGCGGTGGGCGGGGCTGTTCTGCCAGCCCGTGAGGACGGCGTTGTTAGGGTCGGCCTCGTCGGTTTGCGCGACGTTCTCGCCGGCGAGCGTGAAGTCGCGCACGCCGGCGCGGTCGAGCCGGTTCCACCACTGATCGCCGTCGGGGTTCTCGTGCGCGAAGAAGCCGCGCTTCACCATGTCTTCGCTGTGGGCGCGCGCGACGGCGTCGAGGTCTGGGCGCCGTTCCAAGCGGATCAGGCGGTGCTCGGCGCGGAAGTCGTTGACCGAGGCGTGCAGCTGCTGCCCCAGGCGTGCGAGCTGCGGGTCTGCGGCGAACGCCCAGCGCGCGCCGATCGGGCCGACGAGCGCGAGCCAGGCGTAGAGGCCGAGCAGCATCCAGAACGCGTGGCGCGGCGTGCGCGGCATCAGCTCGGTCTCCGCTGCGCCATCACCACTCCGTCTGCGAGAGGTCGTCGCCGTCGTCGAGCGCTTCCGTCACGACTTCGCGCCTCACGAGTTTGCCCTTCTCGTAGATGGAGCGCGCGTCGATCTTGCCGTCGCCGTCGCGATCCTCGTCGCGGCGCGCGATGCGCTCCTCGGCATCGTAGGTCGTGACGAGGTCGAAGCGCCCGTCGCCGTCTCGGTCGTCGCGCTGCTTCGCGAGCTTGCCCTCGCGATAGAGCGTCTCGCGGTTGCGGTAGCCGTCGCCGTCGAGGTCCTGCTCCTGGCGCGCGAGCTTGCCCGTGCGGTCGTAATAACTCCACTGGTCCGCGCTGCCGTCGTGATTCGTGTCGCGCCGTTGGCGCGCGGGCGCGCCGTCCACGTACTCGACCCAGGTGTCGACGCGGCCGTCGAGGTTCGCGTCTTCCTCGACGCGCGTCTCGCGGCCCGTCACGGCGTCGAGCCACGCCGTGCGATCCTGCCGTGCGTCGCCGTTCTCGTCGTACTGCTCGCGCTCGGGCCGACCCTGCGCATCGCGATAGATCCAGTGATCCGGCGCGCCGTCCCCATCGCGATCGGCGACGCGGTCCGCGATCGGCGGCGCCGAGACCGCAGCGGCGCTCCTCAGGGGCTCGGCCGGCGCACCGTCGCGCGCTGGAGTCGTTACGGATGCGCGCGCCCCGCGCAGCGCCGCGAGCTCGTCCGCGATGCTCGCACCGCCCGCGCGCGGCGCTCGCGCCGCGACCTGCTGCGGCGCAGGGTTCGGGGCGGGTCCAGCGGCGTGAGCAGGCGGCGCCTGGCCGCGGCCCATGCGCTCGCGCTCGAGGATCTCGCGACGCATCCGCTCGACTTGATCCTGCGTGCTCTGCGCCGGATCGATGCCGCCCGAGCGGCTCGAGCTGGACTGCGAGGCGCCGCGCGCAGACTTCGCAGCCGCAGCCCCGGCGGCGACGGGCGCACCGAGCACGGCGGCGGGCACGCGCGCCACGCGCTTCAGCGCGCGCTTGCCCGAGCCCGGTTGCTGGTAGTCCTTCTCGTCGTAGACCGTGGCGCCGCCGAGCGAGGAGTAGCCATTCGGGCAGTTCGGCTCGCTGCCGAGCGGCGCCTGCTCGCCGGGCATGATCACCGTCGCGCACGCGCCGCGTTCGATCACGGGCGTCTCGCGGTAGTCCTTCCAGGGTGTGCTCTGCGCACAGCCGAATCCGACCAGCGCGACGGAGATCAGCACGCTCGTAGTTCGCATGAATGCCCCCGCATCCGGCGTGCGAGACGCACGCCCCCGGGCACGTTCGTGCAAGAAGCGTGCGCCCGGAGGCGGCGCGCCGCCGGAGCTTTGGCCGCGCGTGGAGATCGCGCGGGGTCCTGCACGCGCGTTGCCGCGCGCAGCCGACACGCAATTGTGTCGCGCGCTTCCGTCGCCGCGGAACGCACGTTACGCTTCCGCGTGACTCCGCTCGCTGCTCGCTTCGCGAGCGGCCTACCGTGGGCGCATGTGCGGACGCTTCACGCTCACGCGCTCGGCGGCCGAGGTCGCGGAGCACTTCGGCCTCGAGGCCGCGCCGGTACTCGTGCCGCGCTTCAACGTCGCGCCCACGCAGCCCGTGCTCGCGATCCGCGCGCCTCTCGGCACGCGCGAGGCGGTGCAGCTGCACTGGGGCCTCGTCCCGTTCTGGGCGAAGCACGCGGGCGACGCCGCCAAGCACATCAACGCGCGCGTCGAGACGCTGACGGAGCGCCCCGCGTTCCGCGAAGCCGCCGAGCGCCGCCGCTGCCTCGTTCCCGCCGACGGCTTTTACGAATGGCGCGGCGCCCGCGGCGAGCGCCAGCCCTACCACATCGCACTGCCGCAAGGCGAGCTGTTCGCCTTCGCTGGCCTCTGGGAGCGCTGGCGCACCCCCGCAGGCGGCGCGCTCGAGTCCCTAACAATCGTGACCACTGCCGCGACGCCGAACATTCGGGCGCTCCACGAGCGCATGCCGATCCTCGTCGATCCTCCGGGCTACGAGGCGTGGCTCGATCCGAGCGCGCGCGACGTCAACGCCGTGCTCGCGAAGCTCGCGGCGACGCGCGGCGCGCAGCTGACCCACCGCCGCGTCTCGACCCGCGTCAACGACGTCCACAACGACGACGCCCGCTGCCTCGACGAAGCCGAGCAGGGCGCGCTGTTCTGAGTGCCGCGGAGCAACGCGTACCTCTCCACGCCAGCTCCACCGCGAAGTCGAACCGACAACCCGCGTAGGTCGGCCGAGGCCGCAAGCGGAGCGCGCAGCAAACGGCGGAGTCTGCGGAGCCGTTTGCGGAGTCGACAAGGAAGATCGGCGAAGGCGGTCACGAGATAGCCGGAGACGTTTGTCCGGCTCGCTGTCGCTTGACGCAGTTACCCTGGGCAGATGAACGCCTTCGCCGAACGCCTCAGCGCGCGCGATCGCCTGTTCCTCGATCTCGAGGGAGCGAACGCGCCGCAGCACGTCGCCGTGTTGTGTTGGCTGGATGCGAAGCCGCTGCGAGGTGCGGACGGCGCGCTCGATCTCGCGCTGATTCGACGGCGCATCGAGGCGCGCCTGCACGCGGTGCCGCGCACGCGTCAACGCCTCGCGTTCGCGCCGGTCGATCGTCACCCCGTGTGGGTCGACGACGCGAGCTTCGATCTTGCGCTGCACGTGCTTCACACGGCGCTGCCGAAGCCGGGCGGCGAGCGCGAGCTCGCGAAGCTCGTGGGGCGGCTCGTCGCCGAGCCGGTCGATCGCGAACGGCCGCTCTGGGAGCTGTGGTTCATCGAGGGCGTGACGCGCACGCGCTGCGCGCTGCTCGCGAAGGTGCACCACTGCATGGTCGACGGCGTCGGCGGCTTCGACTGGTTCGGGCGGCTGCTCGTCAGCGCGAAGGGCGAGCAGATCGCGGAGCCTCCCCCGTGGACGCCGCGACCGGCGCCGGATCGCGACGAGTTGTTACGGCGCGAGATCGGGCACCGCGCGGAACGCTGGCTGGGCGCACTGCGCAAGCTGCCGCGCTGGCTCGAGAGCCGGGAGGAGCTGGAGTCCATCGCATCGCGCGCGGTCGAGCGCGCGACCACGCTCGGCGAGACGTTGTCTGCCGCGCTCGAGCCCGCGCCGACGACTCCGTTCAACGCGCCGCTCGGCCCGCTGCGTGGCTTCGCTTGGCGCTCGCTCGCCATGTCGCGTGTAGATGCGCTGCGCGCCGGGCTCGGGGGCACGGTCAACGAGGTCGCACTCGCGTGCGTCGCGGGCGCGCTCCGCTCACTTCTGATCGCCGAGGGGGCCGAGGTCGAGGGAGTCACGCTGCGCGCGAGCGTGCCGGTGAACCGGCGGCGCGCAGGCGACCCGGACGACGGCGGCAATCGCGTCGCGATCTGCGTGATCGAGCTCGCGGTCGGCATCTCCGACGTGCGCGAGCGCTATGCCGCGATTCGCGAGGCGAGCGCGCGCGCGAAGGCCTCACACCAAGTCGAGGGCCTCGAGCTGCTGGACGAGGTCGCCGAGCTCACCACGAGCGCGCTGGTCGGCGCCGCCGCGCGGGTCGCGCTGCAGAACCGCCCGTTCAATCTCGTCGTGACGAACATCCCGGGGCCGAGCGAGCCGCTCCGCTTGTTAGGCGCGAAGCTCCACGCGCTCGCCCCGGTCGTGAACCTGACCGAGGGAGTCGGCCTCGGCGTCGCGCTCGCGAGCTACGCGGGCCAGCTGAGCTTCGGCTGCATCGCCGATCCGCACCTCGTGCCCGGCCTCGCCGCGTTCGCCGACGCGATTCTCTCGAGCTTCGAGGAGCTGGAAAAGAGCGTCGCGTGAGTGAGCGCGGAGCGACCGAGCGCGTCGGCGCCCATTGGGCTCGCTTCCTCGGCGTCGCTCCCGACGATCTCTCGCGGCCCGGCATCGTCGTCACGCCACATGCCGCGCTCGGCAGCTGGCTCGGGGTCTGGTGCTTCACGCGGGGCGAGAGCTGCGTGATCTCTGCTGCTCCCGCCTGGATCGCGCGGCTCCGGGACCGTGCTGCGAACACAGGCGCGCGAGACGCCGCGCGCTGCGTGGAGCTGGCGCTTGGAGCCGCTACCGAACGGAGCGTCGGTCCTTCCTACCAGGGCTGGCTCGCGCCAGAAGGCTTCACTCCCGTGCGCTCGGACGACGTTCGCCAGCTGGCGCCGGAGGAAGGCGGCGCCCTCGAAACCGTGCGTGACGCCGCCGCGCCAGGCGAATGGGATCACTCAGGGATCGTCTCCGATCGCCCGCCCACGTGGGCCGCGTTTGCCGGTGCCAAGGTCTGCGCGCTCGGGCAGCTGCGTTCGCAAGCCGCGGCGGTCTCCGATCCCTGCGTGATCGCGCATCCGCGCTCGCGGGGCGCGGGATGCGGCACGCGCGTCGTGAGCGCCATGTGCGAGCACGCGCTCTCGCAGGGCGCGCTCGTGCTCTACCAGACGCTGCTCACCAACTCGCCCGCGCTCGCGATCGCGAGGCGGCTCGGCTTCGAGCACTACGCAACGCTCGTCGCGTTTCGCCTTCGCTCCGTCTAGAACCGATCTCGGGATTCCGGACCGCGCCCGGCGACGAGAGGAACGCGAGGTGGGTTCTAGTCCGGGATCCTGAACGCGTCGCGCGCGGCGCCGACGCGCGATGCCGCGAGCATCAGATCCACGTCGGCCTCGGTCGCGTCGCCGAGATTCGCGGTGCGCGCGTACCCGCGCAGCGCGGTCTTCGCCATGTGCACGGCGATCTCGGGCTTCGCGGCCATTTGCTGCGCGAGCTTCGCCGTCTCGGCATCGAGCTGCGCAGGCGCAACGTTTCGGTGCACCACGTTCCAGCGCTCGGCCTGCGCGCTGTCGAAGCGATCGCAGGCGAGGATGATCTCGCGAGCGCGCGCGGCGCCGACTTCGTAGATCAGCTTCGGCGTGGCGCCCCATAACAACGGGAGCCCGAGGTCGACCTCGGGAACGTGGAACACCGTGTCGCTCGCCGCGACGCGGAAGTCGCAGCACAGCGCGAGCGCGAGGCCGCCGCCGACCGCGTGGCCGTGGACGCGCGCGATCGTGATCGCCTCGCAGTCCGCGATCGCGGCGCACGCGCGGCGCCCGATCTGTCCCGCCCAGCGCCGCTCGCGCTCCGTCGCGCCCGAGGAGCGCCGCGTGCGCCCCGACGCGGGCGGATCCTTGCGGTCCGCGCCGGCGCAGAACGAGGCGCCGCGCCCGCCGAGCACCACGACGCGCACGTTCCACTCGGTGTTGATGCGCGAGAAGCAATCCGCGATCTCGTCGAGCGCGGTCGTGTTCAGCGCGTTGCGCTTCGCGGGACGACTCAGCCACACGCGCAGGATTCCGTTCGGCTCCTGCGCGAGCTCGAGCGTCTCGTACTTCGGCAGCGTCATTTCGCGCGCAGCTCTTCCAGTGCGGCGCGCCGTGCGTCATCGGACGCGAACGTGAAGGTCGCCATCACGCGATCGACCGAGCCGCCGTAGCGCGTCTTCAGCAGGGGCGGGATCTCGTTCGGAGAGCCCACGACGGCGAACTGCTCGAGAATGTCGTCCGTGATGCGGCGGCCCATCTCGTCCCACTCGCCGCGCTTGCTCATCGTGTTCAGCTCGGTCTGCAGCTCGCCCCAGCCGTGCTTCTCGAGCACGGGGCGATACGCGGGGGTCGAGCCGTAGAACGCGATCTGCTTCGTCACCGCGGTGCGGGACTGCTCCCAGCTCTTCTCGTCGAGGCCGGTCACGACGAAGACGGGGTAGGCGAGCTGGAACTCGCTGCGCTTCTTGCCCGCTTTCGCGAGCCCGCGCTCGATCGCGGGAATCGTCTCTTCCTGCACGTACTTCGCGGTGGTGAAGGCGTGGATGATCATGCCGTCGGCCGCTTCGCCCGCGACCTCGGTCATCATCGGCCCGACCGCGGCGAGGAAGACCTTCGGTGCGCCGTACTTCGTGTCGGTGGGCGTGAACATCGGCGTCATCAGCGTGTGCGCGTAGAAGTCGCCGCGGAAGTTCAGCTTTTCGCCCTCGTGCCAGCACTTCCAGATCGCGCGCATCGCGAGGATCAGCTCGCGCATGCGCGCCGCCGGGTGCGACCACGGCATGCTGAAGCGCTTCGTGATGTGCGGCGCGATCTGCGAGCCGAGGCCGAGGATGAAGCGGCCCTTCGAGTACGCGTTCAAGTCGTGGCCGATGTTCGCCAGCGTCATCGGGCTGCGCGCGAACGCGACCGCGATCGAAGTCATCAGCTCCGCCCGCGTGGTGTGCTCGGCTGCGAGCAGCAACGGAAAGAACGGATCGTGCGAGGTCTCGGCGGTGATGATGCCGTCGTAGCCCTGCGCCTCGAGGCGCCGCGCTTTCTCCGGAACGTGCGCGAGGTCCGAGGCGTTGAGGCCGGCGTCGATCTTCATGGGTTGGGCTCCTGGGAGTAGGGTTCAAGCCTAATCAATCGAGCAGCGCGAGAGGCGGAGGCGCTTCGATGAACGCGCGTTCACGGCATCCCCGCGCCGGGTGCGTCGACACGTACGCGTTCGACGCGCGCGCTGCGCAGGCGGCGGCATTCGTAGGGGTCGATCGTGGCGCTGGTCAGCGCGAACAGCGTGCGGCGATCGGCGCCGCCGAGCATGCAGGCGATCGCCATGCGCTCGCCGCAGGCGATGCGTTGCGAGACGCGGCCGCCTTCGTGCACGCGCACGAACTCGCGGCTCATCGGCGACGCGACCCAGATCGCGCCCTCGGCGTCGAGGCAGATGCCGTCGGGCACCGCGCCGCCGTCGAGCGCAGCCCACACGCGGCGGTTCGAGAGCGCGCCGCTGGAAGGGTCGAGGTCGAACGCGGTGAGCCGGCGCCCGAACGACTCGCCCACGATCAGCGTGGCCCCATCCGGCGTGATCACCGCGCCGTTCGGGAACATCAGATCCGTCGCCGCCACGGAAGCGGCGCCGCCCGGCTGCACGAGAGCGAGCTTCGCGGCGCTCGGCTTCTGGCCGGTGTGGATGTCGAAGCCGAAGTTGCCGACATACGCGCGGCCCGCGGCGTCGACCACCATGTCGTTGCAGTGGTAGGACGCGATCCCTGACAAGTCGGCGTGCGTGACGAGAGCGCCGTCGGCTTCGCGGCGCAGCAGCTTGCGGTCTTCCATCGACACCACGAGCAGGCGCCCGTCCGGCAGCCAGCCGAGGCCGCTCGGGCATTCGGGCACGCGCGCGATCGCTTCCACCGCGCCGTCCTCGCTCGCCGCGTAGACGCGCCGCGCGTGCATGTCGCTGAACCACAGGCGCCCCTCGTGCCAGCGCGGGCCCTCGAGGAACGCAAAGCCGTCGAGCCACGGTTCGAGCTGCGCCACGCGTCGTCTCCCAGCGAGCCGCGCAGCATGCCGCGCCAGGCGCAGGCGGCGCTAGGCGCAGCGGGTTACGACTGCTCCTGTTCGTCTGCGAGCACGGCGTCCATCGCCCGTAACAACACGGGAAACCACTGCGGCTCGTCGTGCGGCTCGGCGCGGCGCTCGATCGGCAGGTTCAGCACGCGACCGTCGCGGCGATACGCCGCCTTCGAGCCTGGCAGCGAGGCTAGCCGGCCCTGCTCGAGCAGCGCGAGCACGGCGTGAATCACGTCGAGCGTGAGCCCTGCCCAGATCACGCGGTTTCCGGGCAGCACCATCTCCGTTTCGTGGCGCTCGTCCCCCGCGAAGTGCTTGTGCAGCGCGGCGAACGTGACCCAGTCGCGCTCGCGCACGAAGGCGAGGATCGCGTCCTCCAGCTCGGGGCCGCTCGGGCGGTCGCTCATGCGAGGCCGTCGAGGTGGTGCACCTCGTTGAAGCGGTGAAGCCGCGGCTCCGGGTGGAGCGTGAGCTCGCTGACGGCGGCGTTGTCCATCACGCGGCGCCACACGCCGGGGTCGCCATCGAGCAGCAGGCCGAACGCGAGCGTGAGCGCGCCGCCGTGTGAGACGACCACGACGCGCTCGCCGGCGTGGCGCGCCGCGATCGTGCGCAGTGCGCCCGCGAGGCGCTCGGCGACGGCGCGCGCCGACTCGCCGCCGCCCGGGCGCCAGTCGGGCTCCTTTGCCATGCGCTCGAACAGCCTCTCCTCGCGCACGAGCTCCGCGTAGCTGCGGCCCTCCCACGCGCCGAGGTCGTACTCGCAGAGCGCCGCCTCGGTCGCGACCGCGAGGCCGACGCGCGCCCCGATCGCCTCTGCCGTGCGCCGCGCTCGCGTGAGCGTGCTCGCGTAGAGCGCGCGCACGTCGCCGCGCGTGCGCGCGACGTGCAGGCCGACGCGCGCGGCCTGCCGCTCGCCGCGCGCAGTCAGCTGCGTGTCGAGCGAGCCGTGCCAGAGCCCGGAGATGTTCGCGGGCGTCTCGCCGTGGCGAACGAGAGTGAGCGTGCAGGGCGCGGCGCGGAGCGACATGGGGCGAGCACGGTAACGGAGCCGCGCGTCGCCGCGGCCGCGTCAGACACCCGCGTTGCGTTGCCCGCCGGGCGCCTCCAGCCACGCCGCGATCAGCTCCCGCAGCCGCTCGGGCGTGTTCGCGCTCGGGTCGGCGACGACGTGCGCGACGAGGTGCTTCAGCGCGGCGCCCACGCGCGGGCCTGGGCCGCAGCCAAGCGCCGCCATCACCTCGTCGCCGCGCAGCGCGAGGTCTGCGGGGCCGAAGGGCGCGCGCTCGGCCGCCGCGAAGCCGGCGCGCAGCGCGGCGAGCTTCGCGTCCCACCACACGTTCTGCTCGATCGCGCACTCGGCGCTGCGCAGCGCCAGCAGCGCCGCGACGGTCTCGGCGTCGCCGCAGCGCTGCCGGATCTTGCGCGCGCTCGCCTCGCTGCCGTCGAAGCCCGCGTCGAGGGGGTGCAGCGAGAGCAGCCGGTCGATGCGGCGCGCGCTCGCGCGGCCGAAGCGCAGGCGGGCGAGCACGCGCCCGCGGACGGCGCCGCGCAGCCACGCCGCGAGCCGCAGCGTCAGGTCGGCGGGCATCGCACCGATCACGGCGGGCGCGTCGTCGCGCGCGCCGGGCACGAGCGCTGCCTCGATGCCGGTCCTCCGTAACAACTCGAACGCCGCGCGCGCGTGCGCGCCCACGAGCGCACGCGTGAGCTCGGAGCGCAGGCGCTCGGGCGCAACGCGCTCGAGCGATGGCACGCTCGCGCGCATCGCCGCCTCGATCTCCGCGTCGGGCGTGAGGCCGAGCTCGGCGAGCAGGCGCGCGGCGCGCAGCGCGCGCAGCGGGTCTTCCTCGAAGCGCGCGGCGGCGGAGCCCACCGCGCGCAGCTGCCGCGCGGCGAGGTGCGCGCGCCCGCCGTGCGGGTCGATCAGCCGCTGCGCGTGCGGGTCGAACGCCATCGCGTTCACGGTGAAGTCGCGGCGCGCGAGATCCGCCGCGAGATCGGTGCCGCGGTAGGTCGTCACGTCGACGGGGCCGGCGGGCGTCGGCACCAGCGCCGTGCCGTGGCGCGCGCTCGCGCCGACGGGAATCGCGCGCGGGAAGAGGGCGAGCAGCGCATCGACGGGAGCCGAAGTCGCGACATCCCAGTCGCGCACTGGCCGCGCGAGCAGCGCGTCGCGCACGCCGCCGCCGACGAGCACGGCCTCGTGCCCGTGCGCGCGCAGCGCGTCGCACAGCGCGAGCACGGCGGGCGGCGCTTCGATCTGCATCGCGCGCAGTGTGTCCGCCGCGCGCGCCTCGCGCGAGCCGAGCGCAGGCGCAATCGTGCCGCGATGCAGCTCCGCTTCCGCTCGCCCGGTACTCGCCTGCGCGTATCCGACGTGCTCGAGCGCGTGCGGCCAGCGCACGGCGTGCAGAAGGTGCTGCGCGACGGCCGCCTCCATTTCGCGCGGCTCGGCGGCGTAGGAAGCGAATGGCAGGTGGGCGCGCCGATCCGCGACCTCCACGCGGAGATTCCACCCGCGAGCGCACTCTGGCTCGACGATCGGAGCGAGGCCGCGCTGCCGCTCGCGACGGGCGAGGCCTTCGACCTCGACGCGCCGGCGTTGCCGTGGCCGTCGGGCGTCGTCCCTGTGCGCGGCGGCTCGCGCTTGTCGTTCGAGGTGCTCGAGGCGCGAGGCGAGCGCTCGCGCGTTCGTTTCGAGTGTGAAGGCGAGGGCGCTACGCGCGCCCTGTCGTGGCTCGCGCAGGCTGGGTCGCCCGCGATCGGCGACCTCGCCCACGGCGGCTCGCTCGCGCGCGAGGGCGAGCCGCTGTTCGCGAACGAGGGGCAGCTGCGCATCTCCGAGGCGGCGCGGCGCGCGCTCGCAAAGGGGCATCCGTGGCTCACGCGCGATCGCGAGAGCGAAGACGACGGCCGCTTCGCGCCGGGAGCCATCGTCGAGCTCGTGAGCGAGGGCGATTCGCTCGGGCTCGCGCGCATCGAGAGTGGCCCGCACCTCGTCGCGCGCATGTGGCATGCGGGAGCTCCGCACGCGGCGCGGTCACGCGCGCCAGCGCCGAAGCCCGCATCGATCGAAGAGCGCGTGGCGCGCGCGCTCGCTCGGCGCGAGAAGCTGCGCGCCGAGCGCAGCAGCGACTCGCTGCGCCTCGTGCACGGCGAGGCGGACGCGCTGCCGGGACTCTTCGCGGATCGCTTCGGTCCGCTCTTGCGCGTGCTCGTGGCGGGGCGCGCAGCGCTGCCGCTCTGGGAGCGGGCGAGCGCGGCGCTTGCCCGCGCGCTCCGCGAAGAGCTCGGCCACGAGCCGAGCACCGTGCTCGTGTTGCAGCTGCGCCCGCAGCCGCCGGGTGAGCTCACGTGCGTGCGGCAGCTGTCCGGGCCGGCGTTGCCCGAGCCGCTCGTGGTGCACGAGGGCGCGCTCGCCGTCCGCATCGAGAGCGGTCTCGCCGAGCCCGCGCGTCCGCATCCGGGCGTGGGCTTCTTCCCCGATCAGCGCGCGAATCGCGCGCGTGTGGCCGCGCTCGTTCACGCCAGCGGGCGCTACCTGAACTTGTTCGCGCACACCGGCGCCTTCAGCGCGGCGCTGCTCGCGGCGGGTGCGGCCGAGGTCGTGAGCGTCGATCTGTCGGCGCCTTACCTCGCACGGATCGAAGAGAACCTGCGGCTCTCGGCGCTTCCGCTCGAGCGACACCGCAGCGTGAAGCGCGACGCGCGCCGGTATCTCGCAGAGCTCGCGGCGGACGAGCGCTTCGACGGCATCGTGCTCGACCCGCCGACGGCGGCCGCAGCGGGCGCCGAGTTCTGGAGCGCGCGGCAGGGCCTCGAAGGCTTCGTTGCGGCGTGCCTCGCGCGAGTGCGGCCAGGCGGGTTCCTGCTCGTGACCACGAACGACCGGCGCTCGGCGGGGCGGCTCGCCGAGCGGGTCGAAGCCGCCGCACGAGCGGCGAGCTGCCGAGTGGCGCTCGCGCACGCAGGTCCCGCGCAGGACTTCCCGGCCCTGAAGCGCTTTCCCGAGGGCGCTGCGTTCGAGGGAGTGCTGGCGACCCGCACCTGAGGACTCGCATTCCGGGGGGAGCGCAAGTCCGCCCGCCACGAATGCAAGCCCGCGGCCACTCATCTCGAAACCGACTGGGGGAACTGCGCCGATGTCGATTCGGAGCCGATTTGCGGGAGCCGCGACCTTCGCCGGGCTGCTCTTCGCCGCTGCGCTGCCGGCGAACGCTGCACCCATCCAAATGTGGCTACAACCGAACGGGGGATTCGGCTTCGACGCGGCGTCGAGCGGGGCGGCCTCGGGCGCAGGCATCGAGTTCTTGGTCGACAGCACGTTCTTCTCGAACCCGTCGCCCGGCTCGCCGCGCGTCACGATCACGACGCCGTCGCCGATTCCCGGCCATAGCGTGCAGGGCGCGACGAAGGCGAACCCGAGCACGGGCGACAGCACCTGGACGGTGCGGGCCGTCGATCGCGCTTATCAGGATCTCTGGATCGTGATTCAGGGCCACGATCCGAACGATTCGAACGCGTCCCACTACAACGACAACAGCCGGATCGGACTCGTGATCGATCCGACGGACCCGAACTGGGCGCTCGTCCACCCGACGGGTTTCCCCAACGTCACGTATCTCGCGTACTACGTCGGTGATCTCGCTCAAGGTGCCAGCTTCGATGTTCCGATCAGCTACGCCGTGGCGATGGCACTGAAAGTCGTGCAGACGAACCCGCTGCTCTGCGTGTTCCCGCAATACCGCGTGAACTTCCTGGAGCTCGCGCAGGTTCCGGAACCCGCTGTGATCTCTCTGCTCGCGTTCTCCGGCACGATGCTCGCGGTGCGAAAACGCCTGAAGAGGTGAAGCGATGATGCGATCCGGTGGGGGGATCGCAGCAGCGCTGCTTGCGACGTGCGTGCTCACGGGTTCCGTGCGCGCGGACGAGCAAGCTGCGCATCTGCTGCGGGCGAGCACTTTGGCGCGTTCGGGGAAGTGCAACGAAGCGCTCGCGCTGCTGGCGCAGACGGGCGCGACGGGCGCGCGCGCGGCGCTGCTGCGCGGCCAGTGCCACATCGATGGCAAGCGCTGGGCGGAGGCCGTCGCAGCGCTCGACGAGGCGCAGCGCGCGCAGCCGGGCATGCCCGACGCGCAGCTGCCGCTGCTGATCGCGCGCTACCAGGTGGGCGACCGCCAGGGCGCGCGTCAGGCGCTCGACGCGATGCCCGCGAGCGCGCAGCAGCGCGCGGAGTATCACCTCTACCGCGGGTTGTTGTTGCTCGATGGCTCGGACAACGCCGGCGCCGGCGCCGCCTTCGACCGCGCGCGCGAGCTCGCGCCCGGCGAGATGGCTCCCGTGGCGGCGTACTACAGCGGCCTCGCGTGGCTCTCCGCGAAAGATCGCGCGCGCGCGAACGCCTCGTTCGACCGCGTGATCGCGCTCGCGCCCGGCAGCGAGTGGGCGAAGCAGGCCGAGGCCGCGCGCAAAGGGGTCGCCGCAGCGCCGCTCGCGCGCTGGGGCTTCCTGCGCGTCGGCGCCGAGTGGGACAGCAACGTCGTCCTGCGCGGCGAGGGCGTCGACCTCGACACCGACATCTCGAACGAGCGCGATGGACGCGCAGTGTGGGTGGCGCATGCGGGCGCGGAGCTGTTCCGGCGCGGCGACTGGTCCGGCGGTCTGAGCGGGACTTATTACGGCTCGGCGCACTTCGATCTCGGCGATTTCGACGAGCACCACCCGACGCTCTCGCCGTGGATCGACTACCGGATCGACGAGACCACGCTCTTCCGCCTCCGCTACGACGTGGGCTACGCCTGGATCGACGGCGACGGGTTTCTGTTCGACCAGCAGCTCACGCCGACGCTCTTCAAGAATTGGGGCGACGCGGGGCGGTCGCAGTTCAGCGCGCGCGTGGCGCGCCTCGACTACGAGTTTCCGGTGCTGACGCCGCCCGTCGGCGCGCCCGGCGCGGGCAACTCCGACTACCGCGATCGCGACGGCTGGGGCTACGGGCTGACCGCGCAGCATGCGTTCCCCGTCAGCAAGGAGAGCGAGCTGTACCTCGGCGCGAGCTATCTCGGCTTCGCCGCCGAAGGCCGCGAGTACGACTACCAGGGAGGCGAGCTGTTCTTCGGCGGCGAGACGATGCTGCCGCTTCGGATCGAGGCGCGCGCGGTTGCCGGCGTCGGCTGGCTGCCGTTCGCACACCGCTCGAGTTATCAGGACCCACCCGGCAGCGGCCTGTATGAGAGCCACCCCCGCGAGGATGTCGCGTGGCGCGCGCGCGTCGAGCTCGAACGCGAGCTCGGCGCCGGCTTCTCCGTGCTGGCGCACTACCGCTACCAGAACCGCTGGTCGAACGTCGACGTGTTCGACTACGACCGCCACGTCGCGGGGCTCTACGTAACCTATTCGCTCGGGCGGTAACTCACTGGCGGGAGAAACCCGCCATGCTGAGCCGAAGCTGCCGAATCCCTGCGCTGTGCCTGCTTCTCGCGGTTGCGCCCTTCGCGGCCGTTGCCGACGGAGCGGGTCCGATCAAGCGCGCGCACACGAGCGAGGCGCCGCAGCCTCGCGCTGCGGAGCGCACGGAGTGCGTGCCGAGCGGCCCGGTCGGCTCGGTCGCGAGTGTGGCTGGCGACGCGCGCGCCGTGAGCCCCGACGGCTCGTCCCGCGCGCTCGCGTGTGACGACGTCGTGAGCGCCTGCGACATGATCGTGACGGGGGCCGACGGCAGCGTCGGCATGCTCGTCGACGACGCGATCGTGCAGGTCGGCGCGAACAGTGCGGTGCAGCTCTCCGCGCGCCCTGCGCCCGAGGTCGCCGTCGACCGCGGCGCGGTGCGCGTCGTGGACGTGCGCGACACCGCCGCGCAGCGCGTGCAGCTCTACACGCCGCAGCTCGCGGCGGGCACCGGCCGCGGCGATGCGGAGATCACGCGCGACGGCGATGCGGTGCGCGTCTGCGCGCACGACGAGCCAATCGTCGTGATGGCGCGCGACGGCGCGAAGACCGTGCCGGCCGGCAGCTGCTTCGCAGCGGACGGCAGCAGCGCGGTGCTCGGCGGGCTGGCCGGCGCACCGAGCGTCGCGCTCGGCGACGGCGCGACCTGTCCGTTCTACGTCGCGGGCGTGCCGAGCGTGGTGCCGCCCGTGAGCTCGCCGCCGCCCGGTGGTCCCGGCATCGACCCGTTCGACCCGCCGGGCCGCGACAGCTGCGACGACCCGGGCTCGGGCTGCACGGCCGTTTGCGAGATCTGCGACGACCCCGATCCGGGCGCGGGCTGCGGCTTCCCCGGCTCGCCCTGCGACGACTGAGCTGCCGGTGTTCTGCGCGCGAAGGATGTGACCGCCGCCGCACCCTAATCACTCGCGCTCGCGTAGGCTGACGCCGCGAGGGGGAAGTGATGGCGTTCGCAGGCAGCGAGATCGAGTTCGCGAGCAACGGGGAGCGCGCGCGCGGCTACCTGAGCGTGCCCGCCCGCGGCCATGGTCCCGGCGTGATCGTGCTGCAGGAGTGGTGGGGGCTCGTCGACCACATTCGCGAGGTGTGCGATCGGCTCGCGCGCGAGGGTTTCGTGGCGCTCGCGCCGGACCTGTATCGCGGCGAGTCGACCGCGGACCCCGACGTCGCCGGGCGCCTGATGATGGACCTCGAGCTGCCGCGTGCGGCGCGCGACCTCGAGGGCGCGATCACGGCGCTCGTGAACCATCACGCCGTGAACGGCGGCAAGGTCGCCGCGATCGGCTTCTGCATGGGCGGCCAGCTCGCGCTCTACGCGGCGGCGCTCAGCCCGCGCATCTCGGCGGTCGTCGATTGTTATGGCGTGCATCCGAACGTGCGCATCGACTTCACGAAGATTCGCGCCGCGGTCATGGGTGTCTTCGCCGAGCGCGACGCGTTCGTTCCGCCGGAGACCGCGCATCAACTCGAGGCCGATCTGCGCGCCGCGGGCGTGCGCACGGACTTCACGGTGTTCGCCGGCGTCGACCACGCCTTCCTCAACGACACGCGGCCCGCCGAGTACGACGCCGCCACCGCGCAGCGCGCTTGGGGTCGCATTCTCTCGTTCCTGCGTGCCGGGCTCTCCTGAGGCGCGCGAGGGGGTTCGCATGAAGAACGTGCTGTTCGCGCTGACTCTCGTCGTGGGCGGCTTCGCGGCGTTCGTCGCGACGCGGCCGAGCGAGTTTCGCATCGAGCGCTCCACCACGATCGCGGCGCCGAGCGAGATCGTGTTCGAGGAGATCGACGACTTCCGGCGCTGGGCCGCCTGGTCGCCGTGGGAGAAGATGGACCCCGCGATGAAGCGCGAGTACTCGGGGCCTGCTTCCGGCGTCGGTGCGACTTATCACTGGATCGGCAACGAGCAGGTCGGCGAGGGGCGCATGACGATCGTCGAAAGCGCGCCCGCGCGCGTCGCGATTCGCCTCGAGTTCGTGACCCCGATGAAGGCGACCAACGACGTGACGCTCGAGCTCGGGCCGGCGGCTGGCGGCACCGACGTCACCTGGGCGATGACCGGCAAGAACGACTTCATGGCCAAGGCAGCCGGCCTGTTCATGGACGTCGACGCGATGGTCGGCGCGGACTTCGAGCGCGGCCTCGCGGATCTCACGAAGGTCGTCGAAGCGCGCTGGGCCGCGGAGCGCGCCGCGCGCGAAGCCGCCGAGGCAGCGGCCGCAGCGGCGGTCACGGAGGCGGCGGCGGACGCGGCTGCGCCGGAAGCGCCGCCCGAGAGCTAGCTCGTCGCGGGGAACACCTGCGTCGTCTCGAACACTTCCCAGCTCGCGAACACGCCCTCGCGCGCGTACGGGTCGCTCGCCGCGATCGCGCGCGCCTCGGCGATGTTCGCCGCTTCGAGCACGATCACGCTCCCGCGCGGCGTGGCGTGCTCGTCGCGCAGCGGGCCCGCGAAGCGAATCTTGGCAGCGTGCGCGCCGAGGCTCTCGAGGTGAACGGGGCGCACCTTCGCGCGCTGCTCCGCGGAGCCTTCGCGGTCACGACCGATCCACACGAACAGCGGCATCGCGCTCCCTCCCACCGACTGGCAGGCGCGATCTTCGCTCGGCTTCGGACGCTTCGCCCCGCTCGTTACGCCTCGAGCAGTGCGATCTCCGAGGCGTCGGTGAGCGGGCGCAGCAGCTCGAGGCGCAGCGCGAGCCCGCCGGGCGCGCGCTCGACGTGCATCTCGACGAGCGCCTTGCCCGGAATCTCCCAAAGCGGGAAGAGCTCGATCGCCGAGTCGCCAGCTTCTGCCGCGCGTCGCGTCGGCACTTTGGAGGCGGCGAGCACGATCTCCGCGACCGCGTGCGTGTCGTCGCAGGTGAGCTGGCGGAAGTTCAGTGCGCGATCGGGCCCGAGGCCGCTCACGAGGGGGCGGGCGCCGGGCCGCAGCGTGATCACGTCCATCGCCGTCGCGAGCGCGTAGCGGACCATGCGCGTGAGGGTGGGCTCGTCGATCGGGCGCAGTGCGGCGGGCATCTCGGCTTCCTCCAGCGCGCAGCGGCAGTGCGGCGCGTGGAGGACTTGTCGGAAGCAGGCGCGCGGGCTTGAGAGGTTTTTTGCGTGTGGCTTGCACGCGCGTGAGAGTCAGCCGAGCCAGCGGCCGAACGGCGCCTCGAGCAGCCCGCGAGCAGCGAGCCGAGGAGCGAGACCCGCGCCGGCTCAGCGCTTGCGCATGTTCGCCGCGAGCACGCGCTTGCGCAGGCGCAGCGACTGCGGCGTCACCTCGAGCAGCTCGTCTTCCTCGATCCACTCGAGCGCGGACTCGATCGTGAGCTGGCGCGGCGGCGTCACGATCGTGTTCTCGTCTTTCCCCGCGGCGCGAATGTTCGTGAGCTTCTTCGCGCGCACGATGTTCACGTTGAGGTCGCCCGCGCGCGCGTTCTCGCCGACGATCTGGCCCTCGTACACCGGCGTGCCCGAATGCACGAACAGCGTCGAGCGCTCCTGGATGTGGAACATCGCGTACGGCGTCGTCTTGCCCGCCTCGCTCGCGATGATCGCGCCGACGCCCCGGCCGGCGAGCGGCCCCGCGTAGGGCTCGTAGCCGCGGATCGTGCGATGCAGCACGCCTTCACCGCGCGTCGCAGTGAGGAATTGTCCGCGGTAGCCGAACAGCCCGCGGCTCGGCACCGCGAAGTGCAGCCAGGTGCGGTTGCCCTGGGGCTCCATGTCGAGCATGCGGCCCTTGCGCACCGCGAGGCCTTCCATCACCGCGCCCGCGTACTGCTCGGGCACCTCGGCGATCACGTCCTCGACCGGCTCGCACAGCGCGCCTTCGACTTCGCGCGGGATGATCTCCGGGCGCGAGACGGAAAACTCGTAGCCCTCGCGGCGCAAGTTCTCGATCAGGATCGCGATCTGCAGCTCGCCGCGGCCGGCGACCTGGAACGTCTCGGTCGATTCGGTGGGCTCGAGCTTGATCGAGACGTTGGTGAGCGCCTCGCGCTCGAGCCGCTCGCCGATCTGCCGGCTCGTCAGGAACTTGCCCTCGCGTCCCGAGAACGGCGACGTGTTCACCGAGAACTTCACGCGGATCGTGGGCGGGTCGATCGCGATGCGCGGCAGCGGCGTCGGATCGCTCGGGTCCGCGACCGTGTCGCCGATCTGCACGTCGTCGATGCCCGCCACGATCGCGATGTCGCCCGCTTCGGCGCTGTCGAGCTCGACGCGATCGAGGCCCTTCGTGCCGAACAGCTTCGTGATGCGGAACGGCTCGGGCGCGCCCTTCTCGGGGATGCGCACGACCGGCACGCCGCGCGCGAGCCGGCCGCGGATCACGCGGCCGATCACGAGACGCCCCAAGAACTCGTCGTAGCCGAGCGTCACGGCCTGGAACTGCAGCGGTCCCTTGCGGTCGACCATCGGCGCCGGCGCGTGCGCGAGGATCGTCTCGAGCAGCGGCCGCAGATCCTTCATCGGCTCGTCGAGACTCAGGCCGGCGATCATCTGCTTCGCGCTGCAGAACACGACGGGGAACTCGAGCTGCACGTCGTTCGCGCCGAGCTCGACGAGCAGGTCGAACACCTCGTCGACGATCGCGTCGCCGCGCGACTCGGGGCGATCGATCTTGTTCACGACCACGATCGGGCGCAGGCCGTGCTCGAGCGCCTTGCGCAGCACGAAGCGAGTCTGCGGCATCACGCCGTCGACCGCGTCGACCAGCAGCAGCACGCTGTCGACCATGCCGAGCACGCGCTCCACCTCACCGCCGAAATCCGAGTGGCCCGGCGTGTCCACGATGTGGATGTGCACGCCCTCGTAGTCGATCGAGGTGGTCTTCGCGAGGATCGTGATGCCGCGCTCGCGCTCGATGTCGTTCGAGTCCATCGCGCGCTCTTGCATCGCCTGATTCGCACGCAGCGCACCGGTGAAACGGAACAGGCCGTCGACGAGCGTGGTCTTGCCGTGATCGACGTGCGCGATGATCGCGACGTTGCGCAGGTCGGTGCGCGGAGCGCGCGCGCCAATCGAGTCGGTGACCGCCATGAGGCGCGGCACCTTAGGGATTCGAGCGAGCGTCGCTACCGCCTTGACCTCGCTCGCCCGCGGCTCGCTGCGCGGTTCGCTGGCGGCTGCGCGCGCGCGTGGGCTGTCAGCGGCGGATGCGCTTCCCGCGGCACACGCCGGCGACGCACCGGTCGCCCGTGGTGTTGCGGCGGCCGTCGTTGCAGAGCGTGCCGTCCGGGCGCGCGATCTCGATGCAGCCGCGCGCGGGATCGCAGCTCGGAATCGAGCACTGCTTCGGCGCGCCGCAGCTGAGTGGCGTGCCGGCGCTGCACGATCCCGTCACGCTGCACGACTCGGCGCCGTTGCACGCGTTGCCGTCGTCGCAGTGCGAGGCCTGCGTGCACTGCGCAGGCTGGCAGCGGCCAGCCGAGCACATGCCTGCCGAGCTCGGGCCGGCGCTGCAGTGAGTGCCGTCGGGAACCGGAGTGTGGGTGCAGCCGTTCGGACCGCAGTCGTCGGCGGTGCACGACTCGTTGTCACTGCACTGCGTGGGATCGCACATCGACTTCGCGACGCGGATCTCGTTCGACTTCGGCGAGTCGCCGGCGCTGTTGTACGCGACCAGCGCCACGTAGTAGTCGAACGACGAGTCGAGCGTGAGCGTGGCGCGGCCGAGTCCGTCGGGATCGATCGGCACGACGCCGAGGTCGAGCACCTGGTCGTAGAGCGATGGCTGCGGGCCGACGTGCACGCGATAGCCACCGACGGTGCCGCCCGGCGGCATCCACACGATCACGTGATCGCGCGGCGCGGCGCCGAGGTTCACCGGCGTGAGCAGGAGGAGCGCGCTCAGCAGGCCGATGCCTGCGGCGCGAGCGGCGGAGAGGAGGGGGGTGCGCGTTTCCATCGCTGCATCGATTCGGGCGCCATCGCCGCGGCGATCGTGAGGACACGCACGAGCGCGCGAGAAAGCGAGCGCGCTGCGGTGACGGCGGGCACGCGATGCGCAAGCGATGTGTTGCCGTCAGGCGATGCCGAGTCGCCGCAGCTTCTTGTGCAGCCCTTCGCGCGTGATGCCGAGCGCGCGCGCGGTCTCCGCGCGGCGGCCGCTGTGCCGCGCGAGGCTGCGCTGGAGTACGAGCGTCTCCACGCGCGCGAGAGTGACGCGCAGCGGCTCGCCGCCGGCGGGCAGCGCCTCCGCGAGATCGACGTGCTCGCCGAGGCGCTGCGACAGCCGCGCCGCGGGAATCTCCTCGCCTGGCTCCGAGAGCGCGAGCGCGCGCAGCATCTCGTTCTCGAGCTCGCGCACGTTGCCGGGCCAGGTGTGCGCGGCGAGCAGCGCGAGCGCGTCCGTTGCGAGCGCGCAGCCGCGTTTGCCTTCGCGCTCGCCGTGCGAGGCGAGGAAGTGCGTGGCGAGCGGCGCGATGTCGGCGCGGCGCTCGCGCAGCGGCGGCAGGCGCAGCGGGAACACGGCGAGGCGGTAGTACAGGTCTGCGCGAAACGCGCCGCGATCGATGTCGCGCCGCAGCTCGCGGTTCGTCGCCGCGATCACGCGCACGTCGACGCGCTGCGTGCGCGTTCCGCCCACCGGCCGAACCTCGCGCTCCTGCAGCGCCCGTAACAACTTCACTTGGAAGGGCAGGGAGGTCTCGCCCACTTCGTCGAGGAAGAGCGTCCCGCCGTCCGCCGCGACGAACAGCCCTTCCTTGGCGCGGTCGGCCCCCGTGAACGCGCCTCGCGCATGGCCGAACAGCTCGCTCTCGAGCAGCCCTTCCGGAAACGCTGCGCAGTTGAGCGCCACGAACGGGGCGCGCGAACGCGCGCTGCCGGCGTGAATCGCGCGCGCCATCACCTCCTTGCCGGTGCCGGTCTCGCCGGTGAGCAGGACCGTGGCGTGCGTGGCTTGTGCGCGTCCGACGAGCGCGAGCACGCGCTGCATCGCCTCGCTGGCGGCGACGACGCCGCGCAGCGCTGGCTTCGCAGGGCGGCGCGCGAGGTCCGCGAGGCGCGGGTAGCGCGCGGGATCGTGCGTGAGCAGCACGTCGGCCGCGCCGAGGCTGCGCAGCCGTTCCGCGAGCGCGTCGCTGCCCACGTCCGCATCCATCACGACGCACGCGAAGCTCGTGAGGGGCAGCGCGAGCGCGTCGCTGGCGTCGCGCGCCCAGACGAGGTCGAGCTCGGGGCACTGGGCTGCAGGGTTGGCCTGCAAGCCCGCGGGATCTCCGATCCACAAAATCGACTGCGGTCGCACGGCGGGACTCCTTCGCCGGATGCGAGGAGCAAGGCGTGTGCCGCCCAGCAAGCCGCGAGCGGTCGCGAGAACGGCCGCTCGCGTGCGCCGCGGCCGCTCGCGCGCGGTCGCGCTTTGACGCAATTCGGCGCGGTTCGTCAGCGACGGCGGTTCACGCGCGAGGACGCCGCGCGTTCACGGCAGGCTCAGCGTCTGCCCCTCGTGCAGCTGCGCGGGATCGCGAATCTGGTCGCGGTTGGCTTCGTAGATGGCGTTCGCGTGCGTCTCGTCGCCGTAATGACGGAGCGAGATCGTGGCGAGCGTCTCGCCCGCAGCGACGACGTGCTGACGGGCGGGCGGCGCGCCCGTGGCCGGTTCGTAGACGGCCTCGGGGCTCGGTGACGCAATCTCCGCGGCGCGCGTCGGGGGCGCAGCGACATCGGGCAGCTCGCCCGAGGACTGCGACGTCGCGAGGTCGGGTCGTCGCTCAGACCCGAGAGATCCGCGCAGATTCGCCCAGGCGACGAACACGAGAAGCACGACGGCTGTGGTCAGGAGCGCAGCGCGCATCAACGGAACCCTGGTGGGGAGGCTGGTCGATCGTACGCCTCGCCCAAATCCAGCGCGTGATCGAAATCACCAGGATCCGCGCGAAATTCCGAGGTGCGCCTGCACGCGGGATGCGCGTGCCTGCCGCGGGCTCGCTAGCGGCGCCAGAACGCGTCGAAGCCGCCGCAGTTGAGCGAGCCGAGTGCGCGGCTCAGGTCCTTCACGCCGGAGACCGGCACGACCTTCTGGCCCTCGAAGCACTGGTCGACCGAGCCGTCGAACTGCGCGTCCTCGCACTGGCGAATCACGTTCTGCCCTGAGAAGTACTGCACGACGTCGGCGCGCCCGTCGCCGTTCGTGTCGACCTCGACGTGGGCGATGGCGCCGCCGCTCCAGATCTGGCGCGCGTTCGCTTTGCCGTCGCGGTTCGTGTCGACGAGGCCCTCGGCGACCGCGCCGCCGGCGATGCGGTAGCGCACGTCGAGCGTGCGGTTGCCGTCGCTGTCGAGGCACTGCGCGTCGACCGCGCCGTTCACGAGGAAGATCTTCGTGTCGGGCGCGCGCTTGCCCTCGCTCACGAGCTCTTGCACGGTGGGCGCGCCGCTCGCGTCGAAGCGTGTGAGCACGGTCGCGAACCCGCCGCCGCGCTGATCCTGCGCCTGCCACACCGGCGCGCCGTTCTCGAAGTGCGACCACAGGTCGAGCTTGCAGTCGCCGTTCTCGTCGATCGCCTGCTCCTCCACCGTCTTGCCGTCGCTCGCGAGACGCTGCTCCACGTCGAAGCAGCCGCGGCCCTTCGAGTCCTCGCGCACGAGGCGCAGCACGCCGCCCGAGAACTCGGAGACGACGTCGGGCTTCCCGTCGAAGTTGCGGTCCTCTTCCTGCCTGAGAATCGTGCCCTTGGCGTCGAACACGACGCGCAGATCGGGCTGTCCGTCGCCGTTGCGGTCCTCGCTCTGCTCTTGCTCGCCCTTTATCGACGACGCGACGCGCTTCTCGAAGCTGCCGTTGTAGTCGTCGTCCTGCTCGGTGAGGCTCGGCTTCCCGCCCTGATAAGCGACGCGCACGTCGGGCTTCCCGTCGCCGTTGCGGTCCTTCTCGGTGCGCGCGAGCTCGCCGGCGACGAAGTAGCTCGTGGTCTCGAGCCGGCCGTCCGCGTCCGTGTCTTCGGCGATCTGCGCGGGCTTGTCGTCGGCGCCGAACGTCGTCACCGCATCGATCGTGCCGTCGCCGCTCGTGTCCTCGCGCTGCTCCGCGCGCTTGCCGCCCGCATACGTGACGAAGATGTCGGGCTTGCCGTCGCCGTTCGCGTCGGCCTCGGAGCGCTGCGGCGCGCCGCTCGCGAGGAACGTGGTGAGCTCGAAGCTGCCGTTCTTGTCCGCGTCTTGCTCTTCGCGCGCGATCGCGCCGGCCTCGTAGAAGCGCCGCACGTCGACCTTGCCGTCCGCGTTCGTGTCGAGCTCTTCGCGCAGCGGCTGTTCGTTCGCGTCGTAGTACGTCGTCGCGTCGAGCTGGTCGTCGCCATTCGTGTCGCGCTCTTGGCGCACGCGCTTCCCGCCTTCGAACGCGAGGCGCGTGTCGATCACGCCGTCGGCGTCTTCATCTTGCTCCTGCAGCGCGAGCGCGCCGTTCTTGAACGTGGAGATCACGTCGGGCTTGCCGTCCGCGTTCTTGTCCTGCTCCTCGCGGGCCTTCTGTCCGCCCTCGAACGAGACTTTGACCGCGCCGGCATCCGTCACGCGCCGCTCTTCGAGCACCTTGCCATCGGCAGCGAGCCTCCCCGCGACATCGGGCTTGCCGTCGAACGTCGTGTCCTCCTCGAACGAGTCCGCCACGCCGTTCGCGAACTTCACCACGCGATCGGGCTTGCCGTCCGCGTTCTTGTCCTCTTCGAGCTGCGTCGTCGCGCCGGACTCGTCCTGCGTGCGCCACGTCTCGGGCTTGCCGTCGAAGTCGCGATCCTGGAGCACGCGCGCGATCGCGCCGTTCGGGAACAGCTCGACCCAGGTATCCGGTCGACCGTCTCCGTTCGTGTCTTGCTCCTGCTTCGCGAGCTTGCCCTCGAGCCCGTAGTGACTCCACGCCTCGGTGCGCCCGTCGTCGTTCTCGTCGAGCTCGAGCCGCACGAGCTGCCCGGCGATGTAGTGCTCGCTTCGCTCGGGCTTGCCGTCGTCGTCTTGGTCGACGGTCTTCGTGAGCAGCGTGCCCGCCTGATACTTCGCGACGGTGTCGAAGCTGCCGTCGTGATCGCTGTCGCGGCGGTCGAGCGTGAGCGACTCGCCGTCGATCTCGTAGTCGAAGATCGCGTCGATCTTGCCGTCGTGATTCTGGTCCTCGCGCTGCTGCTTGCGGGCGTCTTCCGCGAAGTCCACGAACACGTCGGGTTTTCCGTCGTGGTTCGTATCCGCTTCCGTGGCGAGCTTCTTGCCCGCCGCGAAGCGCGTCGTCAGATCGAACTTGCCGTCCGCATTCGTGTCGGCGAGCTCCGCGTACTTCGCGCCGTCCTTCGACTCGCGGCGCAGGTCGACGCGGCCGTCGTCGTCGGGATCGAAGTCCTCGCGCGTGGGCCGCCCCTCGCCGTCGAACTCGCTGAGCGAGTCGAACACGCCGTCCTGGTCGGTGTCGCGCGTCTGCTTGCGCTCGACCCCCGCCTGATAAGTCGAGACCACGTCGAACGAGCCGTCGTCGTCCGAGTCCGCGCGCCGCGACGTGATCTTCCCGTCCGCGCCGTACTCGGTGATCACGTCGAAGCCGGGCTTCCCGCCGTTGTCCTCGCTGATGCGCGTTTGCTTGCCAGCGGCGTACTCGATCAGCACGTCGAAACGGCCGTCGCCGTTCGTGTCCTGCTCCTCGCGTTTCTTGTCGCCGTTCGGCTCGTACTCGGCGCGAATCTCGGGCCGGCCATCCTCGTTCTCGTCGTCGAGCACGAGGCTCGGTACGCCGCTCGTGAACTCCGTGCGCGAGTCGTTCTTGCCGTCGAAGTCGCGATCCTGCTCGAGCAGGGTGGGCTCGCCGTTCACGAACGTCTTCACCGAGTCGGGCTTGCCGTCGCCGTTGCTGTCGTCCTTCTGCAGCGCGGGCTTGTTATTGGTGAACTCGACCCACTGGTCGAGCTTGCCGTCGTAGTCCGCGTCGCGCTCCTGGCGGAGCACGACTCCACCGGGCGCGTAGTCGATAAACGTGTCGAACTTCCCGTCGTGGTTCTGGTCTTTCTCGGCGCGCTTCGGCTCGTTCTTCTCGTACGAGATCACCTCGTCGAACTTGCCGTCGCAATTCGTGTCGGACTCGTTGCGGAGGATCTCCTCCGTTTCGGGGTCGAACGACTGGTTCTGAAAGACCTGGCACGGTGCAGCGGCCGGCGCCTGCGCGTACGCCGCAGCGGCGTGCAGCGCGAACGCAAGTGCGAACCAGGGCGAGCGCACGAGCGGCTCAGCGTTCGCGGGCCAGCGTGAACGTTGCGTAGAGCGTGTCGCCGGCGAGGCAGCCGCTCACTGCGCTCGTCATCGGCTCGAATGGCGACGCAACGCGCATCGCCTCGGCAATGCCTTCGCCCAGCGTGGGGTCCGGAGCGTTCACGAACTTGATCCCCGTCGCCGTGCCGGCGGCATCGATCGCGAACTCCAGCTCGACTTCGCCGACGCCGGCGCCCTTCCAGCGCGCGAGCACGCGCTGTTTCACGCGCGCGAGGTAGCTCTGGACTTCCGGGCGCTGAGAGCACTTCTGCTGGGCGCCGCCGCCCGAGCCCGTGCCGTCGCCGCCGAAGCCGCGTCCGCCGCCGCTGCCGTAGACGGTGCTCATCGAAGCTCGCTCGCCCGTCTTGTGGCCCACGACGTCGCGCCCAGAGGCGATGCCTTCCCGCACCGAGGAGCCCGTGCCGAGCGCGGTGGGCCCCCCGATGCCGACCGTGGCGCCCGTAGTGGTGACTTGCCGCGGACCCACGACCACGCCCTGCGGCGCGTTGATCGAGACGTTGCCGGAGATCTGCGCGGTCGCGGCGCTGGTGTCGACCTGCGCAGCGGTGACGGTCGCGATCGACTGATAGGTGCGCGCGGCTTCCACCGTGGGCGCGGTGGTGTGGACGATCTGCTTCGGCGCCGCCACGGCCGTGATCGCCTCGACCTGGATCGCCTGCGCCGCCGCGATGTTCGCAGCGCGCGCCTGAATCAGGGTGGGGTTGATCACGTGCGCCTGCAGCGCCATCGGCGCGGGCGCGAACTGGCCCGTGCTCTCCGCGATCGCGCGCGGCTTCGGGGAGACGGAGGAGTCGTTGCTCGGGAGATCCTCGATGCGCGTGATCTCGATGATCGATTCCTTGATCTCGTCGGGCGCGAGATAGGCGGTCAGCGCAATCAGGGCGACGCCGAGGCCGTGCATCAGGATCGAGAGCCCGCTGGAGACGAGGCGCTCGCGCGCGCCCGCGGGCTCGGGCATCGCGGTGCCGGGGAATGCGCCCGCCGGCGCGGCGACGGCGGCCAGCGCGGAGTTGTTACGGACGTGGCGCTTGGCGTGCTTCCCCGCGTGGCGCCTGCGCACCACGAAGCCGCTCTGCATCGCCAGTTCGCTCATTTCGTCCGCGCGCCTCGGAATGGCCCGTCTCGGGCTTCGGGTTACGTCGCAACTATTCGCGTTTGCAGGGGTTTTCGTCGCGGTCGGGCCAACCTAAGAGAGCCCTCCAGGGGTGTCAACGAAACGCCTCATCGGTTACCCACTGCGCGCCTTCAACGTTCTTGGAAGCAAGGAGTTACGTCCCGCATGAGCGCATCCGAGCTCTTGCATCTGCTCCAGCTGGGCTGGTACGTGACGTACCCGCTCGGAATCCTGTCAGTGATCGTGTTCTCGATCAGCTTCGAGCGGCTCTGGAAGTTTCGCGGGATGGAGCAGGCGACGCGCGACGTCACGCGCAAAGTCGTCGATCACCTCCTGAAACGAGACCTGCCCGCCGCCCGCGCGCTGTGTGAAGCCTCGACGACGCCGATGTCAACGGTATTCGCCGAGGGCCTGCGCTGGGGCAACTTCGCCGTCGAGGACATCCAAACCGTGCTCGCGACGGCGCGCCAGGAGTTCCTGACCGACCTCAAGCGCGGCATCTGGTTCGTCGGCACGATCGGCTCGCTCGCGCCGTACATCGGCCTGCTCGGCACGGTGATCGGCATCATCGGCGCCTTCGGTGCGATCGCGGAGAGCGGCGACGCCGGCTTCGCGGTGGTGTCGGAAGGCATCTCGGAGGCGCTGATCGCTACGGCGGTCGGCCTGTTGATCGCGATCATCGCGCTGCTTCTCTACAACTACTTGAACACGCGCATCGCGGCGATCACGGGCACGAGCGCGCGGGCGACCGAGCGCTTCGTGCAGGCGCTGCTCACGCTCGAAGCGGGGGAGGCGCCGCATGGCGGTTCAGCTTCCGGGCGATGACGAGAGCGGCGGCGGAATCGTCGCCGAGATCAACATCACGCCGCTGACCGACGTGTTCCTCGTGCTGCTGATCATCTTCATGGTCACGTCGTCGGTGATCGCGAACACGGGCAAGAAGGTCGATCTGCCTTCGGCCCAGGAGGCAGGCAAGACGCCGCCGAAGGCCGTGAACGTCACGATCTCGACCGACGGCACGATTCAAGTCGACGGCGACGTAGTCGCCCGCGACGCGCTGCAAGACAAGATCAAGGCCGCGCTCGAAGTGGCGACGGACAAGATCGTGATCCTGCGCGGCGACAAGGAGATCGTCTACGGCGAGGCCGTGTTCGTGCTCGACCAAGCCCAGATCGCCGGCGCCGAAGGCTTCGCGCTCGCGACCATCAAGGTGAAGGGCGGGGGCGAGTAGCGCCGCAATGTGCGCACCAGAGGAACGGGGACGTTCCGCAAGAAAGTAAAGCAGAGCGTTTCTTTACTTGCTTTCGGAATGTCCCCGGTTCTGTGCCCAGGCGGCGCGCAGGCTGAGCAGAGGGCAATCACTCACGCCCAGCTCGCGAGCGCCTCAAAAAACCCCGGCCACGTCTTGCTCACGCAGCCGGGGTCGCGGATCGCGACGCCGGGGATGCGCAGGCCGGCGAGCGCGAACGACATCGCCATGCGGTGGTCGTCGTAGGTGTCGATCTCGGCGCTGCGCGCTGGACCCGGCTCGATGCGCAGCCAGTCCGCGCCCGTGCTCGTGCGCGCGCCCAGCTTCGCGAGCTCGCGCTCGAGCGCGGCGAGGCGGTCGGTCTCTTTGATGCGCAGGTTCGGCACGTTGACGATCTCGGTCGGGCCGTCGGCGAAGAGCGCGACGACCGCGAGCGCGAGCGCCGAGTCGGACCACGCGTTGGCGTCGACGCGAATGCCGCGCAGCTTCGGCGCACTGCGCACCGTGATCGCGTGGTCGCTGCGCTCGACCGCGCAGCCCATCGCTTCGAGCGCGCCGAGGAAGGCGAGCTCGCCCTGCGTCGAGTCGCGCGCAATGTGCTCCACCGTCACGTGCCCGCCCACGATCGCCGCGGCCGCGAAGCCGTAGACGGCGCCCTGCGCATCGGGCTCGACGAAGTACTCGCGCGCGCGGTAGCCGCGGCCCGCGCGCACGAACAATGTGCCCGGGCCGCGCCATTCGACGTCGGCGCCGAAGTCGCGCATCACGGCGAGGGTCATGTCCACGAACGGGCGCGAGGTGACTTCGTCCCCGGCGAGGCGCAGCGTGACATCGCGCTCCGCGTACGGCGCCGCAAGCAAGATCCCCGACACGTACTGGCTCGAGCTGCGCCGCACGTCGAGCAACGCCTCGCCGCCGACGAGGCGCGAGCCGCCTGCGCGCACAGGGGGACAGCCGCGCTCGCCGAGCACCTCGACGCGCGCCCCGAGTGCGCCGAGCGCGGCGGCGAGATCCGCGATCGGGCGCTCGCGCATGCGCTTCGTGCCGTCGAGCATGACCGGAGCACTCGCGAGCGTGGCCGCCGCAGTGAGGAAGCGCGCGGTGGTGCCGGACGCGCGCACGTCGATGGCGCTCGCGATCGGCGCGAAGCGCCCGTCGACACCGTGGATGCGCCAGTCGTCCGCACCCCCGATGCGCTCCATGCGCACGCCGAGCGCCTCGAGCCCGAGCCGCATCGCATCCACGTCGTCGCTCGGCGTGAGGTTGCGCACGACGCTCGTGCCGCGCGCGAGGGCCGCCGCGAGCTGCGCGCGATTCGCGAGGCTGCGCGAGCCAGGCGGGCGCACCGTCGCCGCGAGCGGGCCGCGCGGGCGGATCGGCAGCGGGTCGGGCAGGGCGGCGGACATGGGCGAGGCAACGTAAGGGAAGCGCGCAGCGAGGGTCAGACCCGCGCCCGCGGAGAATCGCCAATCCGGCGTCAGACCCACGCCCCTCGATTCTTCGCGCGCCTTGCACCGCCCCCCCGTCGCGGCAATCCTGCGCCGTTCTTCGAGCCGGGCGCGGCACGCGTCCCCAGGCTGGCCGGGTTCCCGGCCCCTGAGCCTCGGTTTTGCGGGCGGCTTGCGACGGAAGGAGACCCGCGTGCCGAAAGTGGTGGTGAGCGACGCACTCGCGGAGCAGGGGCTCACGATCCTGCAGCGCGCCTCGGGCCTCGAGGTCGTGAACGTGCCGGGCATCTCGCCCGGTGAGCTCGCGGGCGTTCTCGCCGACGCGGACGGCCTCGTGGTGCGGAGCGGTACGAAGGTCACGGCGGACGTGATCGCCGCGGCGCCGCAGCTGAAGGTGATCGGGCGCGCGGGCATCGGCGTCGACAACGTCGACGTCTCCGCCGCGACCCAGCGCGGCATCGTCGTGGTCAACACGCCGGAAGGGAACAACGTCACTACGGCGGAGCACGCGATCGCGCTGCTCGTTTCGCTCGCGCGGCACGTGCCGCAGGCGACCGCCTCGATGAAGGCGGGCAAGTGGGAGAAGACGAAGTTCCAGGGCATGGAGCTCTACAACCGCACGCTCGGCGTGGTGGGGCTCGGCAACATCGGCCGCATCGTGGCCGAGCGCGCGCGCGGGCTCGGCATGCGCGTGATCGCGTACGACCCGTTCATCTCGCCGGAAGTGGCGCAGCAGATGGACGTCGAGCTGGTGTCGCTCGACGACCTCTTCACGCGCAGCGACGCGATCACGGTTCACGTCCCGAAGACGAAGGACACGACGAAGCTGATCAACGCCGAACGGCTCGCGAAGGCGAAGCCCGGCGTGCTCATCATCAACGCGGCGCGCGGCGGCATCGTCGACGAGGCGGCGCTGCTCGCGGCGCTGAGCTCCGGCCACGTGGCGGGCGCTGCGCTCGACGTGTTCGAGCAGGAGCCGACCCCGAAAGATCATCCGCTCGTGGTGCACCCGAACGTGATCTGCACGCCGCACCTCGGCGCGAGCACGGAGCAGGCGCAGATCAACGTCTCGATCGCGGTGGCGGAGCAGGTGCGCGACTTCCTGCTGAACGGCGAAGTGCGCAACGCCGTGAACATGCCCTCGATCTCGCCGGAGCTGCTCGCCCAGGTGCGCCCGTACCTCGTGCTCGGCGAGAAGCTCGGGCGCTTCCAGGGCCAGCTGCGCCCAGGTGCGATCGAAGAGATCGAGATCGAGTACGCGGGCGATGTCTCGAATCTGCGCGTGTCCGCCATAACAATCGCGGTGCTGAAGGGCGTGCTCGAGTCGGTGACCGATCGCGTGAACATGGTGAACGCGCCGGTGATCGCGCGCGAGCGCGGCATCCGCGTAGTCGAGACGAAGTCGTCGCGCCCGATCGATTTCGCGAGCGCGATCACGACGCGCGTGAAGGGCCGCACGCAGCGGCTCATCACCGGCGCGCTCTTTCACGGCAATCAGCCGCGCATCGTGCGCATCGACGACTTCATGCTCGAGGCGATTCCCGAGGGCCCGACGATCCTCATCCAGAATCACGACCGCCCCGGTGTGGTCGGCGCGGTGGGCCTCTTGTTGGGTGAGTGCGCCATCAACATCTCGCGCATGCAGCTCGCGCTGATCCGCGAGAGGGGCGAGGCCGCGATGATCGTGAACGTGGATCAGGCGCCCGACGAGCGCGTGATGGAGCGGCTGCGCTCGCTGCCGAACATGATCAGCGCGCAGCTCGTGGACCTCGGGCGATGACCACTCTCGTCGCGGTTGGCGCTCAGTGGGGCGACGAAGGCAAGGGCAAGATCGTCGACTGGCTCGCGGTCGCGGCCGACTACGTCGTGCGCTTTCACGGCGGAAACAACGCGGGCCACACGCTGATCGTCGGCGGCGTGAAGACCGTCCTGCATCTCGTGCCGTCGGGCATTCTGCAGAAGGGCACGGTCAACCTCGTCGGGCCGGGCGTCGTGGTGGACCCGAAGGTGCTCATCGACGAGATCTCGAAGATCCGAAAGCAAGGCGCGCTCGACGATCCCGCGCGGCTGCGCGTCTCCGGCCGCGCGCACGTGATCACGCCCTGGCACGTCGCGCTCGACAAGGCGCGCGAAGAGGCGCGGCGCGAAGGCGCGATCGGAACGACGGGCCGCGGCATCGGACCGACCTACGAAGACAAGGTTGCGCGCCGCGGCATCCGCGTCGCGGACTTGCTCGATCCGCCCTCGCTGCGCGCGGCCGTCGATCGCATGGCGCGCGAGAAGAATTTCGAGCTGAAGGAGCTGCACCGCTGGCAGGAGATCGCGGCGGACGACGTGTACGACGAGCTGCTCGCGCTCGGCAAGGAGCTCGCGATCTACGTCGACCACACCGGCAAGCTGCTCGAGCGGGCGATTCGTGAAGACAAGAAGGTTCTCTTCGAAGGCGCGCAGGGCACCTTCCTCGACATCGACCACGGCACGTATCCGTTCGTCACGTCCTCGAACTGCGTGGCGGGTGCGGCGTGCACAGGCGCCGGCGTCGGACCGACGCGCATCGACAACGTTTTGGGGATCACGAAGGCCTACACGACGCGCGTCGGTGGCGGGCCGTTCCCGACCGAGGATTTCGGCGCAGGCGGCGCGTGGCTCGGCGAGAAGGGGCAGGAGTTCGGCGCGACCACGGGGCGGAAGCGCCGTTGCGGCTGGCTCGACACCGTCGTGCTGAAGGAGGCCGCGATCGTGAACGGCTTCGGTTCGCTCGCCGTGAACAAGCTCGACATTCTGTCCGGGCTCGCCGAGATCCCCCTCGCCACCGCGTGGCGCATCGACGGCAAGCTCACCCCCGACTTCCCGATGACGCTCGGCGAAGTGAGCCGCGCCGAGGCGGTGTACGAGGTGTTCCCCGGCTGGAACGAGCCGCTCTCGGGTGTGCGCCGCTACGAGGATCTGCCCGGCAACGCGCGGCGCTATCTCGAGCGCATCGAGTCGCTCGTGGAGGTGCCGATCGACCTCATCTCGATCGGCCCCGGCCGCGACGAGACGATCGCGCGCCGCGACCCGTTCTCCCGCGCGCGCGCCTGAGCTGCGAAAGATTCGTCCCTTCGGCGGTACACGCGGGAAGGGGCGCGCTACTTCGCGGGCACCTTCACCACGCGCTTCTGCAGCGGAAGCGCTCCGATCGAGGCTCTCGTCTGCGGAGCCCGGGCAGGAGCCGGCTTCTCGGTCGCAGCCGGCGCCGGCGCCATCGCCTTCTGCTTCGACTCGCGGATCAGGCGCCCATACGCGTCGGCGAGCTGCGTCGAGAGGACACTGAACGCCGCGAATGCCGACGCCGCGAGCGCGCCTTCGCGTGGCTGCGCGACGAGCAGGTTCACGACGCGGTCGCCGATGCGCACGGGGAACACGCAGATCTCGGTCGCTTCGCCCGAGCGCAGCGCCTTCGCGAGCAGCTTGTCGAGCGCGGCGGCCGGCTTCGTGCGGAGCGGTTCGCGCGAGCCGTAACAACTCGCCAGCGCGTGCTCGCCCGCGAGCGGAATCAGCGTCGCGTCGAGCTCGAGCGGCGTCCCTGCGCGGGCACCCTCGAGCCCTGCGGCGACGCCGTCCCGGACCACGAAGAGGGCCACGACCTCCGCGAAGCGGGCGCCGAGCGCGAGCGCAGCCTCGATGACCGCCGCGCGATCACCCGATTCCTTCACCGTGGCCTCGAGCTGCTCGAGAGTGGGCGGCGGCGCGCGCCGATCGGCGACGTGTGGCTTCGCGTCGATCTCGATCGCGGGCTCCGGTGCGCGCGCCGCTGCGGCCGCCGGAGCAGCGGGCGGCTGCGCGGCGAACGGCGCGGTCGCCTCGACCGGAGGCGCCGGCGCGGACGTCTTTGCCGTAGCGGCGAGTGGCGTCGGGTTCGCGACTACGAACGCGGATTCGTCCGCGGGCGCAGACAGGTCCGCGGCGAGCGGCCCGAACGCGAGGTTCTCCTCCACCTCGGCTTTTCGCCTGGCGCGCCCCACGGCGCGCTGCTCCTCGCGCGCCCGCATCGCGCGCGCGCGCTTCCCCTCGTCGAGCAAATTCTTGAAGCGATTCGACGGCGCGATTCCGTAGACGCGCTGCATCAGTTGCACGAAGCGGAACTCGGCGAGCGCGTAGGGGACGATCAGGCAGCCGCTCGCGAAAGCGAGGTCGTCGAGCACCGCCTCGTTCTGCGGGTCCACCATGCCGACGTGCAGCGAGCGCTTCTCGAAGTTGAGCGGGAACGCGCGGTGGCGCTTGATGAGATCGAGGTGCAGCGCCGCGCGCGCGCCCGCGTCGGGACGCTCCAGCCACTCGCGGGGGATTTCGGGCAGGCCGTGGTGATTCGCGAGCGCAGAGTCGAGTTGCTCGGGCGTGAGCAGGCCCAACTCGATCAGTGCGGTGCCGACCCGGCCGCCATAGAGGACCGTGGCCTGCGAGGCCTCCTCGAGCTCTTGCATCGACGCAAGGTCGTTCTGCAGCAGGAACTGCGTGAAGGTTTTGTTCAAAGCCACACCTCGCCCGAGACGCCGAAGCGTTGCCGTCTTGTCGGCATGCGCGGCAGGCGGCTTGCGTGCGGTTTTGCGGCGCCTGGTTGCACGCTGCGCCGCGCCTGCGCGCCAATTGCCGGTCGACACTCCGGGGCCCCGGTGGTACTTCCCGCGCCTTCGGGCCGTTAGCTCAATCGGTAGAGCAGCGGGCTTTTAACCCGTTGGTTCTGGGTTCGAGTCCCAGGCGGCCCACCAATGGAATCAGGGACTTAGGAAGCTGCGCGTCCTCGTCGTCGAACGGCTGGAGCCGTCTGGAGCCGTCGAGAGCCGGATTTCGCGGCTCCGGGGCTCGGATTTCGTCGAGGAAGCCGAGATCGGTCTCTTCGCTCCGCATCGCGTGCGCGTAGACGCGCAGCGTGAACGCGGGATCGGCGTGACCGAGTTGTGACGCGACCCAGCGAACGCTCTTGCCCGCGCGAAGCGCCCAGGTTGCCCAGCTGTGGCGCGTCGCGTGGAAGCGCAGCGGTCGCACGCCCTCGGCCTGCGCGCGCCGCCTGACGCGTTCCCAGGCTCGCGAGAGCGCTGTCTCGTCCCACCACGTCGAGCCGCTGACCGAGGGGAACAGCCACGCCGGGATTTCACGCCAACCGCGCGCGAGGCATTCGCGGTGCCGCTCGGCGCGGAGATCGAAGAGCGCCGAAGCGAGCGCGTCGCTCATCACGACTTCGCGCGCTTTGCCGCTCTTCGGCGTCGTCAGCCCGCGCATCGTGACCGAGCGCCGGACCGCGATGCGGCGGTTGTCGAAGTCCACACCGCTCCACTGGAGCCCGAGCACTTCGCCGCGTCGGCAGCCGGTCGAGAAAGCGACGAGCAGGGCAGGCGCGAAGCGCGGCTCCGTCTCGCTGGCGATGCGCAAAAGCAGAGCGGCCTCGCGCTCCGTCCAATACTCGACGCGCTCGACCTCGGTTGACTCGCGGCGCGCGATCTTTCGCATGAGCCGACCCGCGCGGCGCACAGGGTTCCGATCGAGGCGGCGTTGATCGATCAGCGCGTTGCAGCAGTTGCGGAGCACCCCCAGCGCGTTCGCGATGCTCTTCGTCGCGAGTCCCTCGGCGAGCTTCGCGCGCGCGAACACCAAGAGATCGTCCTCGCGCATGTCGCGGAGGTCGCGCGCCTTGAAGTGCGGCGCGAGGTGCGACTCGATCAGCCACGCGAAGCTCTTCTCCGTCGTGCGCGCCATCGTCGGCGAGTAGGTCGCGAGCCACTCCCGAAGCGTCGCGTCGCAGGGCAGGGCACCGCTCGGCGCGCTTCGGTCGAGCGTCTCGTATCCGCCGAGTTCGATCGCAGCGTTGACCTTCCGCGCGATGTCCTCGGCCTCGCGCTTGGCTGCGGCCGTGTCGCCGACGCGCTTGTCGCGGCGCTTGCCCCCGTGGTGAACGCGCACCCACCACGCATCCTTGTACCACTGGACCTTCGCTCCCACGTTCAGCCCCTCCGGCGCGCGCGCTTCGCGGCGCTCGCCACCATGCTGCGGATCAGGCTAGAAACGGATGCTCCGCGGGACTCTGCCACCTTGCGCAGCGCTTCGATGTCCGCGCGCTCGTAGTCGATTGTCAGGCGGAACGGCTCCCCGACCTCGCGTGGCCGACCTGCGCCCGGTCGTCTCCCGCCCCGCGCCGGTTTCTTTGCCATCGCGCTCATCGTATCCCAGGTAGAATAATTCGGCATTGTTTATTCGATACTGCCCAGAATCTCGCGCACCGCGGCGTCGGTCTTCGACTGCGCCTCCTCAGCGCGCCGCCGCAGCCACTCGCGAAGCGAATCAACCGGCAGGACGAGTTTTCCGCCCAGCTGTGCGACGGGAAGCTCACGCCGCAAGTTTCGGAGGTGTCGTTCGGAGACGCCCAGCGCCGCGTCGGCCTCAGCGAACGAGAGCCCCAACCTGGTCGAGAGGTCGATGCACTTGCGGGCCTCCCTTTTGCCGTGGGGGCCCGTGAGGGGCGGCTGAACACTCGACCCCTTCACGCCAAATCCCCCCTCGTCAACCCGAAGAGGTCGTCGTGCTCATCGCTTTGCGCGGACTCCAACCCCCCCTCGTTGAGGCATTCGAGGGGGTGCTTCCCCGCGGGGGATGCCAAGGACGTCCAGCTCCTCGGAAGTGAGGTTCTTCCGTGGTGACAGTGTGTAGACGCCGCGCGACGTGAGCACCAAGAAGCGGACGTTCGAGCCGCCAGGGGGGCCGAAGAACTTCTCGGGCTGGAGAACGGGCCGCTGTTCGAAGCACGCGCGATCCGAAGCACCGCAGGGCTGCATGTCGCGCGTCGCTCGCTCGACCATCCGGCGCGCAGCCGCGTTGATCGCGGGCACGCTCTTGCCGCCGATCACGCCGCCCCCGGTGCTGAAGTAGATGCTGCCCGAGCCGTCTGCGAGCGCGACGAGCGTGTAGTAGTGGCCACCCTCGAGGCCTTCCTCCATCAGGACGCCCCAAACCGGCAGCTTCGGATCGATGCCGTGGCTGGCCGCGGTTCCCTTGAGCAGGCGGTTGCGGATCAGGGCGATGCCGTCCGGGGTTTGCGACGCGGAGCGAACGCGTCCGTTCGCGGAGGCGCCGTGCGTGTCGACCGCGCTGGCGTCGCTCGCGGCTGCCGCCGGCGGCGCCGCCGGTTGCGACTTCTTCACGCGCGCGGCGGCGCTCGCCTGCGCGGCTGCGCGCTGCGCGGGCGGCACTTCGTCGAGTTTCGTCGTGAAGCGCACGCTGCCCTTCGCGTCCGTGTACTTGTAGATCTCGCCTTCCGCGAACGCGGGCGCCGCGAGATGGAGCGCGATCAAGGCGGCGAACGTGGCGATGCGCATGCGTCTCCCGTCGCGGACGAATCGTCCGCTGGCGGGGCGCACTTGAGCGCGCGACGTGCACGCGGCGGTAGCGTGTCCGCAACGGAGGCGCGCATGTCTCAGCTTCGATTCGACGGACGCGTGGCGATCGTGACGGGCGGCGGGCGCGGGCTCGGCCGCGAGTACGCAAAGCTGCTCGCCGCGCGCGGCGCGAGCGTGCTCGTGAACGACAACGGCGGCGAGCTCGACGGCTCGGGCGGCAGCGCGGAGCCCGCAAAGAGCGTGGTGGAGGAGATCAGCGCGGCGCGCGGCATCGCGGTCGCGGACACCACCAGCGTCGCGAGCGCGGAGGGCGGTGAAGCGATCGTCGCGCACGCGCTCGAAGCGTTCGGGCGCGTCGACATCGTGATCAACAACGCCGGCGTCCTGCGCGACAAGGCGTTTCACAACATGACCCACGAGATGTGGGACACCGTGCACGGCACGCACCTGCGCGGCGCCTTCAACGTGACGCGGCCCGCCTACGCGAAGATGCGTGCGCAGGGCCACGGCCGCATCGTGATGACGTCCTCGCCGTCGGGCACGTACGGGAACTTCGGCCAGGCGAACTACTCGGCCGCGAAGATGGGCCTGGTCGGCTTCGCGCGGACGCTCTCGATCGAAGGCGCGAAGTTCGACATCAAGGCGAACGTGGTGAGCCCGAACGCCGCGACGCGCATGACCGCGGGCCTGACGGGTGAGCTCGGTCCGCACATGGGCCCCGAGAAAGTCGCGCCGCTCGTCGCGTACCTGTGCCACGAGTCGTGCGCACTCGCGGGCGAAGTGATGACGGCCGGCGCAGGGCGCTACGCGCGCGTGTTCGTGGGCGAGACCGAGGGCTTCTTCAACCCCGCCGCGACGATCGAAGATGTCGCCGCGTACGTCGCGCGCATGGCGGACGACCGCGGCTACACGGTGCCGCGCGGGGTGCCGGACGCGAGCGCGCTGATCGCGAAGGCGCTGAAGAGCTGAGCGCGCGAGACGCAATTCCGCAGGGAGAAGTGGCATGAGCGGACGACTCGATGGGCGCGTGGCGATCGTGACGGGCGGCGCGAGCGGAATGGGGCTCGCGAGCGTCGAGCGCTTCCTCGACGAGGGCGCGTGCGTGATCGCGGCGGACCTGAACGCCGCGAAGGGCGAAGCCCTCGCGAGCGCGCGCGCGGAGCGCGGCGACGCGAAGCGTCTCCGCTTCGTGCGCGCGGACGTCGCGGAAGAGCGCGATGTGGCGGGGCTCGTCGATCTCGCGCTCGCGGATTTCGGGCGCCTCGACGTGATGTTCAACAACGCGGGCGTCGGCGGCGCGTTCGGGCCGATCACCGAGACGGAAGTCGACGCGTGGGACGAGACCTTCGCGATCGACACGCGCTCGGTGTTCCTCGGCATCAAGCACGCCGCGCGCGCGATGATCGCCGCGGGCCGCGGCGGCTCGATCATCAACACCGCCTCGGTCGCAGCGCTCACCGGCGGCGGCGGCGCGCAGGCGTACTCGGCGGCGAAGGCGGCGGTCGCGAGCATCACGCAGTCGACCTCGCTCGAGCTCGCGGAGCACCGCATTCGCGTGAACGCGATCTGCCCCGGCGTGATTTACACGCCGCTGATGCACGGCGGGAAGGAGGAGGCCGCGGACGAGTGGCGCGCAGAGATCCAGCCGTGGCCCGATCGCGGCCAGCCGGAGCACATCGCCGGCGCTGCGCTCTTCCTCGCGAGCGACGACAGCGTGTTCGTGAGCGGCCACCTGCTCGTGGTCGACGGCGGCCTAACCGCTGCCGGCCCGCGCCTCGTCGATCACAGCGCGGGCTTCCGGAAGCTGCGCAAGCTCTCGGGCATCGCGTACGGAACGACCGGGAAGAAGCCGCGCTATCGGAAGCTCGACGCCTGATCACCTCGCCAGCGGGTCGGGCCTGAGCTGCACCTTGCCCACGTAGCTCTGCGCGATCTCGCTGTGCAGCAGCGGGTCGAGGCCGTTCGTGAACCAGAGGCCGCGGCCCTTCCAGCCCGCGCTCGCGTCGTCGATGCGGCCGTCGAGGCCGCGCGTGAAGGTGTTGAGCGGGTAGGGCACGCGGATCACGGTCCACGTCTCGCGCTTGGAATCGAAGGCGAGCAGCGAGTCGCTGCCGGTGCCGTTGAGGATCACGGTGTCCTTGCCGAGCCCGAGCGTGTCGAACTGGTCGACGAACAGGTAGTAGTGGAAGTCCGCGCCGAGCTCGGTCGGCTTGTCAGGCGCGCTGCGCATCACCGGGCCCGGGCTGCGGTAGAGCGTCCAGCCCTCGGGGCATTGGTCTCCACGGCCCCAGGTCTGCTTGCACTTCGCGCGCTCGAACTTCGCGAGGTGGCCCGTGCCGCCGAGCGCGGCCCAGATCACGCCCTGCGTGTCCACGTCGACGCCGCGCGGGCCCGCACCCGGCGCGGGCGGCGTGAACGCTTCGTGGCGATCCGCCCTCGGGTCGTAGCGGATGAGCCTCCCGCGATCGGCGAAGCCCTCGCCGGGGTTCGGGCCGGGTTGTGCGGTCCACACGCTGCCGTCCGTGGGGTTCGGGATCACGCCGTAGTTGAAGCCGACGAGCGGCGTGTCGGGCTTCGCGTCGCCGTCGCTGTCGATCACGACCTCGCTCCAGCCCTGCGCCGCTTCGAGCGTCTCGGGCTTCGCGGGATCCCACTTCGCGAGGTCGAACCAGCCGATCACGTACGAGTCGCCGCTGGTCCACAGCACGCCCTTCGCGTCGAACTGGAGATGGTGCGTTCCATAACAAGTGTCGATCAGCGTGGTCTCGCGCGTCGTCGGGTCGAACACGCCGAGCTGGCGGTGGTGGTAGTTGTTCGCGATCACCGGCGACTTCTTGCAGAACGCGGGCAGGTCGTCGCCGTGCTCGCGCCGCACTTGCGTCGTGAGCCACACGCGGCCCTGGGCGTCGAGCATCGGGTTGTGCGGGTTCGCGGGGTTCGCGTAGCCGTGGGGAATGCTGCTGACGCCGCCTTCCGCCGGGCAGCCGAGCGAGCCGAAGCCCACGGCGACCGGCTCGCTCTTCGCGCCGAGCGGCACGTAGGTCTGATCGCACCAGGGCGTGGAGAAGCCGCCGAGCGTCGGCGTCTTCTCGCGCAGAGCGACGTGCAGCGTGGGATCGAGGATGAGCGTGTGGTCGTTGCCGATGTCGACGCCGTAGATCGGACCATTCGCATTCACCGTGACGTCGCGCTTGTCCGTCGCGATCTCGTCGTGCGCGTAGGTCGTGCCGTCGCCCCACGCCCACTGCGTGATCACGAGGTTGCGCTCGACGCCGCTCGGCCGCGGCGGCGCCTCGGGCACTTCGCCCGCCTGGGTACGCGCGCTCCAGGCCGCGAGCGCATCGAGCAGCTGCGGGCGGTTCAGCGCGTCCGCGGTCGCATGCATCACGCGCGCCTTGCGTAGCCCCGCGTCGTAGAGCTCGCGAGTCTTGTTACGGGTCGGCGCGCTGCCGACTTGGTGGCAGAGCTGGCAGCCGAGCTTGAACTGCGTCGTCCACGCGAGCGGGTCGGCGTGGGGGATGTCGATCAGCGAGAGCCAGTAGCTCGCGGGATAAATCGCCGCGGCGTGCTGCGCGTTGTCGGCGAGCGTCGCATTCAGCTCGAGCTGCGCGCCGCGGGCGGCGGGCGTCCTCGCGGAATCCGCGAGCCCGTAGCCGCGCACCCAAACCTCATACTGCGCTTCCGGAAGCTCGGGCAGCACGAAGCGCCCGTCGTCGCCGGTGACGACGATCTTGCGATAGGGCGTCGGCAGTGAGGCGGTCTCGGCGATCACCCACACGCCCGCTTCGGGCGAGCCGCCCCCGGACGTGACGCGGCCTTCGATGAAGTCGCTCGAGGACCGTGCGGCGGACTCGATCGTGGTGTCATCGCTGGGCGAGCACGCGAGCGCCAGAAACGAGACGGCGAGTGCGAGGTGCCGTGCGGGCTTTGTCATTAGGCCACGCTAGTTCGCCCGCGCGCTCGTTCAATGGCAGGCGCCGGGCTTCGCGCTGCTCCATCTTGGGCCGCTCGCGCAAACTGGAGTCGAGATGAGTACACGCAGGTTCGAGGGCCGCGTCGCGGTGGTGACCGGCGGCGCCTCAGGCATCGGCCTCGCGATCTCGCGTCGCCTCGTTGCGGAAGGCGCGCGCGCCGTGCTCGGCGACGTGAACGGAGCTGCGCTCGCGCGCGTGTGCGCCGAGCTCGGCCCGAGCGCGCACGGCGTCGTGTGCGACGTGCGCGTCGAGGCGCAGGTCGAAGCGCTCGCGAACGCGGCCGTGTCGCGCTTCGGCGCGCTCGACCTCGGCTTCAACTGCGCGGGCCTCGGCGTGTTCGGCGAGATCGTGGATCTCAGCGAGGCCGACTGGGACACCGTGCTCGACATTTGCCTCAAGGGCGTGTTCTTCTCGGTGAAGCACGAGGCGCGGCGCATGATCGCGAGCGGACGCGGCGGCGCGATCGTGAACATCGCCTCGCTCAACTCGCACGTGCCCGCGGTGGGCATGGCCTCCTACACGAGCGCCAAGGCCGGCGTCGAGATGCTCGGACGCAACGCCGCGCTCGAGCTCGCACGCCACGGGATCCGCGTGAACACCGTGTCGCCTGGGCTCACCGACACTCCGGCGACGGCGGGCTTCCGCGATGTCGCGGGGCTCGAGGGCGCGTTCATGGAGCGCATCCCGATGCGGCGCTGGGGCACGCCGGACGAGATCGCGCGCGCCGCGCTCTTCCTCGCGAGCGACGACGCGGGCTACATCTCGGGCTCGAACTTGTTCGTCGACGGCGCGTGGGAGACGACGACGTATCCCGACCTCGCGCGCTACCGAGCGGAGCTGGCGAGCGGAGCCGAGAGCGGGGAGCCGCAGTCGTGACGATCGAGCGCGAAGCCGCGAGCGCCGCCTTCGACGAGGGCGCGCTGCTCGCGGAAGCGGAGCGCGCCACGGGGCTGAGTGATTACGGCAGCGCCGCGTTCCGTGAGCCGCTGCGCGTGCTGCTGCGCTCGCTGCGCGAGGAGGCGCCGCTCAACGCGACGGGCATCGCGATGCTGCGCGGCCGCGTGCTCGAGTCCCTCATGACACGGCTGCGCACCGAGGACTGGATTCGCCGCAATCCCGAGGTCGAGCGCGAAGTGATCTCTGCGCCGATCGTCGTCGTGGGGCAGACGCGCACGGGTACGACCATGCTGCAGCGCCTGCTCGCGAGCGATCCGCGGCATCACGGCTCGCTCTGGTGGGAGGTGCGCTTCCCGGCACCGCTGCCGGGCACGCGCTGGGATGCCCCCGATCCGCGCATCGCAATCGCGGAAGCCGAGGTCGCGGGCATTCTCGCCGCCGATCCCGAGCAGGCCTCGATCCATCCGTGGGACGCGCAGGCGCCCGACGAAGAGATCATGCTGCTCGAGCACTCGTTCCTGTCGCACGTGCCCGAGGCGTTCACGAACGTGCCGACGTATCGCGCGTGGCTCGACGGGCAGGACTGGACGCCCGCATACGAGAGCCTGCGCCGCTTCCTGCAATTCCTTCAGTGGCAGAAGCGCCAGCGCGGCGCGCTGCGCGAGCGCTGGGTGCTGAAGACGCCGGGGCACCTCGGCTATCTCGACACGCTGCTGCGCGTCTTCCCCGGCGCGCTGATCGTGCAGACCCACCGCGATCCGGTGCAGACGATCCCGAGCGCCGCCTCGCTCAACCGCTCGCTCTGGCGCATGTCGAGCGACGACTTCGACGAGCGCGAGATCGGCCGCCAGTGGCAAGCGCGCATGGCCTGGGCGGTCGATCGTTGCCTCGCGTCGCGCGAGAAGATTCCTCCCCAACAAGTCGCCGATGTCTGGTTCCAAGACGCCCTGCGCGAGCCGCTCGCGGTGGTCGAGCGCATCTATGCACAGTTCGGCATCCCGATGACACCCGCCGCCCGCGAATCCCTGACAACCTGGCTCCAAGACAACCGCCGCGACAAGCGCCCTCCGCACGACTACACGCTCGAAGAGTTCGGCCTCAGCGAAGCAAAGATCCGAAGCGACTTCGCCGCCTACCGCAAACGCTTCATCGAACCCCGGCTCACCGCATAGCGCGCCGAGGACGCTCCGACCTCGCGAAGTGAGGGAGCGCCCGTGGAAGCTCGATGGGTGACGCGCCCCAGCCGACGCCAGAACGCGCTCGACGACGAGCTCTCCACCCGAGCAGGTCGGCCGAGGCCGCAAGCGAAGCACGCAGCGAGCCGAAGGCGAGCGAAGTAAACGGGGAAGATTCGCCGACGCGCTCCCAAGTCTGAGCCGACCTCGATGAATCGATGCGCGTCGGCGAACCGAGACCCTCGGTACCAGAACCGAGGATCACGATGCACTCCTCAGTGCACGCGTTCGTCCGGGTGCCAGGTCTCAGGATCGTCTTCGTCCGTGACGGTTTCGACGAGCGGCAGGGTGGGCTCGGGCCGCGAGCGCCCCTCGACCGCCGCGGGAAGAACGGGATCGAGCAGCTCCAGCTCGAGCTCTGGCCGCGCCTCGTCGCGCGTGCGGCGCTCCGGTGGTGCGATCCACGCGAACGCCCAGCGCCAAAGCTCGCTCGGCGAGCGCGTGATGCGGAAGCGCAGCGCGGCGACGCGGCGCACGTCGTCGCCTTCCGCGCGCAGCGAGAGCAGCTCGAGCAGCTCGAGCGCCGCGTGCTTCTGGTCGGTCTGTGCGTAGAGCCGCGCGAGGTCGAGGCCGATCTCGATGTCCCACGGCTCGAGCTGGCGCGCGCGCTCGAGCAGCGCGATCGCCTGCGGACGGAACGGCGCGCTGCGAAACGCGCGGCGGCCTTCGAGCAGCGTGGCGAACGCGGCGTCTTCGCGGCCGAGCTTCAGCTCGAGCTCACTGCACAGCCGCCACGCTTCGAACTCGTGCGGCACGCAGCGGCAGGCTTCCTTCAGCGCGGCGAGACACTCCTCGCGCCGGCGCGCGCGCATCAGCTCCTGCGAAGCCATGCGGAACAGCTGCCACGCCTCGAACCCGGTCGCGGTACGCGCGAGCAGCGGCGCCGCCTTCAGCGCGACCGCGACGTTGCGCGGCTCCTCGAGCAGCACGCGCCGATAGAGCACGATCGCCGCGCGCTCGTCGCCCTCCTGCAGCTCGCGGTTCGCTTCCGCGAGCAGCCTCTTGCGGTCGTTCCGCATGGCGTCGATCCGCGACTGCACGTTCCCCGCACCCCTCTCCGTGGCGTCCTTATGAATCGGAGAGGCGGGGCCGCACTTGAGGTGATGGGGGTCACGGGATGCGGGATCACACCCGCGCCGGATGCACCCTCGCGCCCGCGACCGGCGCGCGCGTGCGCAGCAGCGCGCCTTTGCCCGCGGGCTCGAGCGTGTTGTCTGCGGTCACCACGATCAGGTCGCGCAGATCGCTTCCCGCGAAGCAGAGGCTGGTGACCATGCGCGCGGGCACCGCGAGCGAGCCGAGCTTCTCGCCCGTGAGCGCGAAGCGGTCGATGCGGCCCGCACCGGCGAGGGCGACCCAGAACGCGCCGGTCTCGTCGAAGGCGAGGCCGTCGGCGTGGCCCGACACCGGAATGTGTCGGCGCTCTGCCACCGAGCCGTCCTCGCGCAGCGCGTGCACGATCACGCGCGCGCCGCGCGTGTCGGAGTGCGCGAGCCAGCGTTCGTCGGGCGATACCGCGATGCCGTTGGCGTGGATGACGTCGTCGTAGATCTGGCTCGCCTTGCCCGCGGCGTCTATGCGCCAGCACTCGCCGGGCACGACCTTCACGTCGCGATCGAAGACGCGGAAGCGCACCGCGCCGGCGTACACGCGCCCGCGCGCATCGGTGCAGAGGTCGTTCCAGCCGGGCAGGCCGTCGATCGCGAACAGCGTGCGCGTGACGCCGTCCTTCACGTGGATGAGGTCGCGCCCGCTGCACACGATGCCGCCGTCCGCGTGCGCCGCGATGCCGCCGACGCCGCGCCGCTTCGGCACCACGGTCGTTACGGCGCCGCCCGCCGCGAGGTGGAAGATGCCGCCGCCGAGCACGTCGCTGAAGTACAGCCCGCCTTCGGGCGCGACGGTGGGCCCTTCGATCAGGCCGTAGCCGGAGGCGAGCAGCTCGAATCGCGCGGTGTCGCTCATGCGCGTGACGCTACCGCGTCGACTTCGCTTGCCTTTGGCCCCGTGCTCAGTCGGCGGCCGGAGGACTCGGCGGAAGCTCGGGCGGAGCGAGGGCGAGCGCGTCCCTCAGCACGGGGAGCATCTCGGCGGCGAGGAGCGCGTTGCCCACTTCGGAGGGGTGACCGTCTTCGAGGTAGAGCGCTTCGAGGTCTTCGGCGCGCGCGAAGGCGGAGGTCGCATCGAAGGACGCGAGCCAAGCCTTCGCCGCTTCGCGCTGCGTCCAGTCGCGAATCACGTGCTCGCCCCTGCGCAGCTCGTCGCGCGTGGGGATGAAGGCGAGCACTACGGGCACGCCGTCGCGCGCCGACTGAGCGGCGAGCTCTGCGAACATCGCGCGCGCGAGGGGCGGGAAGGCTGCGTCGTCGGTGTCGATGCTCGGCGCCGCGTCGGGACGCTCGGGCGCGAGCGCTCTCGCCGCGCGCCCGAACAGCTTGCCGAGATCGAGCCACGTGAAGAACTCGCGCAGGGCGAAGCGGGCGTCTTCCTTCGCGCTGCGCTCGGGCACGGGCGCGTTCTCGATTTCCAGCGCGCCGTCCTTCAGCGCGAGGCGCGGCTTCGGCGCCATGTAGAAGTCGAGCTCCATGCGCCGGAAGTCGTGCGCGATGAAGGCGAGCACGATCAGGTGCTTGTCGATCCGTGCGGGCTCGCTGCGCAAGCTCAGCCAAGCCTGGTCGACGCCGTACGCGCCCATTCCCAGGTTCGCGCTCTGGATGCGCGGCTCGAGGCGCTCGATCTGCGCGGGGTAGGTGTCGTCGTCGCCGACGCCGAAGCCCATCGTGAACGAGTCGACCGCGAACAGCACGCGCTTGCGGCCGGCTGGCACCTCGCGCGTGTAGTCGTCGCGCGCGCGAAAGCCCTGCGCGTTCACGGTGAAGTGTTTGCCGGGGCCGTAGGCATCGCGCACGAATGCGCCCGGCGTGTTCACCCAGCCGAGCGTCGCGTCGTACTGCGCGTGGCGATGCTCGGGACGCTTGCCCGCGGCGAGCTGCTCGCGCGTCTTCGCGATCGCGTACGTCCAGCTCGCGGCGCCTTCGAGCAGCGCGAGGAAGAGGGCGACGGCGAGCGCGGAAAGCAAGAGGCGGCGGGGAAGGGAATCCACGCCGCCTCTTCGGTTTTCTGCCGAGTCGCCCAAAGCGCGACGTGCTGGACTACACGCCGACGATCGAGACGAAGCTCACGCAGCGGCCCGGCTGGCCGCCGAGGTTGTGCGTGAGGCCGTACTTCGGGCTCTTGATCTGGCGCGGGCCCGCCTCGCCGCGCAGCTGGAGCCACATCTCGTACATCATGCGCAATCCGCTCGCGCCGATCGGGTGGCCGAAGCTCTTGAGCCCGCCGTCGGGGTTCACCGGCTGCGCGCCGTTGCCGTCGAAGCGGCCCGCCATCACGTCCTTCCACGCGGTGCCGCGCGGCGAGAAGCCCATGTCTTCCATCAGCACGAGCTCGGTCGCGGTGAAGCAGTCGTGCACCTCCGCCATCGAGATCTGCTCGCGCGGGTTGGTGATGCCCGCCTGCTTGTACGCCTCGTTGGCGCTCGCGACGACCTCTTGGAAGGTGGTGAAGTCGTAGTCCTGCGAGAAGTTGCCCTCCGCCGGGCCCGCGGCGAACGAGAGCGCCTTGATGAAGATCGGCTTGTCCGTGTACTTGTGCGCGTCTTCCGCGCGGCAGAGGATCGCGGCGGCGGAGCCGTCGCTCACGCCCGAGCAGTCGAACACGCCGAACATGCCCGCGACTTTCGGGCTCGCCTTGATCGTCTCGATCGGCACTTCCTTCTTGAACTGCGCCTTCGGGTTCTTCGCGCCGTTCACGTGGTTCTTCCACGCGATGCGCGAGATCACGTCCTTGAGCGTGCCCTCGTCGACGCCGTACTTCTTGGCGTACGCCGGCGCGAGCAGCGAGAACATCGCCGGCGCCGTGAGGCTCGGGCGCGTGCCGTCGTCCGGCACGGTGCCCGTAACGAGTCCGGAGAAGCCCGAGTCCTTCAGCTTCTCGACGCCCACCGCCATCACGAGGTCGTAGGCGCCGCTCGCGACCGCGTAGGCCGCGTTGCGGATCGCTTCGCTGCCGGTCGCGCACATGTTCTCGAGGCGGGTGACGGGCTTGTAGTCGATCTTGATCGCCTCACTCAGCACGAGGCCGGAGACGCCGCTGCCCATCGTGCCGAGCCAGTACGCGTCGACCTGGTCCTTCGAGACGTTCGCGCTCTTGAACGACTCCTGCGTCGACTCGACCAGCATGTCGTCGGCGCCCTTGTCCCAGTGCTCGCCGAACGACGTGCAGCCCATGCCGACGATTGCGACGCGATCGCAGATGCCACGAGATGCCATGGAGTTCTCCTCGGAGTGAAGTTGTTACGGCGCGCTAGCGGCGCGGGCGTGCCTTCCAGAAGTAGTTGTGGACGCCCTGGCCGGTGTAGAGCCGGCGGAAGGTCATCTCGAGCTCGTCGCCGATCTTCACCGCCGCGGGCTCGACATCGGTGACCTCGCAGGTGACGCGTCCGCCGCCCTCGAAGTCGATCACCCCGGCCACGGTCGGCGGATTCAGCGAGTACGCGAGGTAGTCGAGCGTGTAGGTCGCGATCTTGCAGCGCTTCTCGGCGAAGTCTTCGTCGCGCATGTGGTCGACGGCACCGCACTTGAGGCAGACGCGCTGCGGCGGCAGCTGACCCATGCCGCAGTCGGCGCAGCGCGAGCCGACGAAGCCGAGCTTCCAGCCGAGGCTGCGCGCCATCGGCGGCGCCGCGGGCCGCTCGGGATCGGGGCGACGCGGCGGCTCGAAGGGCAGGATGCCGCGCCACTTGAGATAGGTGTTGTACGCGAGGTCGTTTCGCTTCGAGGCGATCCACGCGTCGACCGTGTGCTTCGGGCGCGCCTGCGCGATGCGGCTCGTCACCTCGAACACCGCGGCGTCGCAGCCGTCGGCGAGCGAGAGCACGAGGATGCGGTCGCCGGGCTTCGCCGCGTCGAGCGCGCGCGCGAGCGTCAGCAGCGAGTGCGCGACGCCGGTGCGGCCGACGTTCTCGCCGAGCAGGTCCGCGCTCTGCTCGGGCTTCAGCTTGAGGCCCTTCGGGAGGTTCGCGATCGCGCGTGGGTTCGCGGCGTCCGCGATCACCGTGGTCAGGTCCGCGGGCGCGATCTTCGCGTCGGCGAGGGCGCGCGCGCAGGTGTCCGCCACGAGCGGCGCGAGCATGTCGGCGCTGAAGCGCTCTTCCCAGCTCTTCGCGAAGCGGTCCTCGGGGAGGCGCCACACGTCGAGGATCTCGGTCGTCGCGGAGGCGCTGCCGATCAGCACCGCGCCGCTCTCGGAGTCGGGGCCGGTCACGAACGCCGCGGCCGCATCGCCGCTCGCGCTCTCGCGCCCGCCGCCGGGCGCGCCGACCACCACGTCGCTGGCGCACACGAGCGCGCGCTTGCCCGCGGCCGCGAGGTCGAGGCCCGTGAGCAGCGCGCCGAGGCCCATGCGCGACGACGTGCCGAGATCGATCGAGCGCACCTTGCTCGGGAGCTGAAGTGCGGCGTGAATCGTCGTGCCGTTCAGCTTCTCCGCATAGGGCGGGCTCGTCGTCGCGAACAGCAGCGAGTCCACCGCCGGCGCCGCGCGCATCGCTTCGCGCGCGGCCTCGACCGCCATCGAGACGGCATCCTCGTCGAAGCTCGCGACGGCGCGCTCTCCCTTGCCCGCGCCGATCGCCTTGCGCTGCAGGCGGAAGAAGGGGACGTAGCTGCCGTAACGCACGATGCCGGCCATGCTGGTGGACTCCGCTCGGCTCCGAAGACTTCGCCTCGCTGCGCGCTTCGCTTGCCGGGTTCGAGATCGAGGACGGAAAAGACGCTAGCCCGCGCTCACGCGCCGGCACCCAGCTTTGCGTAGAGCGCCTCGCGATCGCGCACGAAGCGGCGGCCGGCGTACCAGAACAGCGGCAGCGCGAGCAGCGAGAGCGCGGTGAACGCGACCAGAGTCTGCGTGTACGGATCGGCGGCGCCCTCCGCGCGCAGCGCGTCGATCATCACGCCGGAGCCGGTGATGCCGATGCCGAGGCCGACGACGTTGAGCAGCATGATGTAGAGGCCGACCACGGTGGCGCGCACGTTCGGCGGCACGAGCTCCTGCACGCTCGCGAAGGTGGGGCCGTAGAACATCCCGAGCTGCACGCTGCCGAGGATCATCCCCAGCCAGAACCACGGGCCGGCGGGGTCTGCGAGGCGGTACGCGAACGCGAGCGGCGCGAACAGCACGATCAGCAGCGCGAGGAACGTGGGGCGCCCGAGACCGGTGCGGCGCAGGAACCAGTCGCTGCCCATGCCGCCGAGGATGTTGCCGGTGATCCCGCCCGCGACGGCGATCCAGCCCGAGATTTGCGCGATGTAGGCGCGATCGAAGCCGCGTTCGTTCGCGAGCCACAGCTGATCGACGACCGCGGCGCCCAGAATGAAATGGAACGCGATGCCGCCGCCCATCGTGCAGAGCAGCGCGGGCGACGAGCGCAGCGCGCTGCCGACGATCGCGGAGATCTCAGCGAGGCTGTGCTGCGGCGCGGCCGCTGCGGCGCCCGCGGGTTTCTTCCGCGGCGTCTCGCGCACGAACAGCATCACCGCGGCGAACACGAGGCCGATCACGCCGAGCAGCTTGAAGCAGCCGCGCCAGCCCATCTCGGGCGCGAGGTAGCCGGCGACCAGCAAGCTCACGCCGCTGCCGATCGGCACGCCCATGTAGTAGAGGCCCGAGGCGAGGCCGAGGCGCGAGGCGGGGAAGCGGTCCGAGAGGATCGACATCGCGGTGGGCGTGAGCACCGACTCGCCGACCCCGATCAGCGCGCGCGCCGCTGCGAGCGACCAGAAGCCCGTGGCGAATCCAGTCGCCGCCGTCAGCAGGCTCCACAACGTGAGCCCGATCGTGATCAGGCGCGGCCGATGGAACATGTCGGCGAGCGCGCCGGTGAAGAGGCCCATCGTCGCGTAGAACACGATGAACGCGATGCCGGTGAGCAGGCCCCACTGCGTGTCCGAGAGCGCGAGCTCGGGCTTGATGAAGTTCGCGAAGCTCGGCAGCGCTTGGCGGTCGACGAAGTTCACCACGTTGAGCAGCGTCAACAGTGCGAGGAACGCGTAGTGACGAAGCTCGATGCGATCTTGGGGCTCAGCCGGCGCGCTCATCGGGCCTCCTCGCCGCGCGAGGAGGCGGCGAGCCGAGTGTATGCCGCATCGCTCACGCGCCGCGCGTTGTTAGGCAGCGCGCTCGCATCGTCCGTCCTCGGCTGGGCGCGTGCGGGGCGGGCCGAAGACGCGGACGCGCACGTCGCGCGCATGGACCGCATCGCCGAGGTCATCGCCGAGTACGACCAGCAGGGCGAGCACCGCACCGCCACGCGAGTCGACGAGAAGAGCGCGGGCTGGCTCGTGCGCGCGCTCGCGGACTGCGGGCTCGCAGCGCGCCTCGAACGCTTCGAGGTCGCGCGCTTCGATCCATACAAGGCCGATGTCGCGTTCGGTGGCCAGCGCCGCCACGGGCTCCCCGCGTTCGACGGCGGCGTCACGCCGCCCGAAGGCGTGCGCGGCCGGCTCGGCGCGCTCGGGTCGAGCGCGGAGATCGCCTACGCGCGCCTCGCACCGAGTCCGCGCGGCGACTTGCTCGCGCGATTCGAGCGCGCGCGCATCGCAGGCGTGCACCGCGCGATCCTCGTGCTGCCGGAGCGCGGCGCTGCGCACGGAGATCTCGCGCTCATCAACGCCGAGCGCTTTGCGAACCCCGACGCGACGCCGGTCGTGCAGCTCGCGGGCTCACACACGTTCGCGGTGGAGGAGGGCGCGCGCGCCGGAGCGCAGGCGCACGTGGTGGTGCTCGCGGAGCGCGTGCCGGCGTACGCACTCAACGTGACGGCGCGCATCCGCGGCGCGGATGCCGAGGCAGCGCCGCTCGTGGTGATGACGCCGCGCAGCGGCTGGTGGGCGTGCGCGAGCGAGCGCGGCGGCGGGCTCGCGGCGTTCCTCGAGATCGCGCGCGCCCTCTACGACGCGCCGCCGCGGCGCGACGTCGTGTTCGTCGCGTCGAGCGGGCACGAGCTCGGGCACCTCGGGCTGCACGCGTGGCTCGCCGCGCATCCCGTCCTCGCGAGTGCGCAGGCGTGGCTTCACCTCGGCGCCAACTTCGCCGCGGCGCGGGGCGAGATGATGGTGCAGGCCTCGAGCGACGAGATGGCCGCGCTCGCGCGCGAGGCGTTCGCCGGCGTGGAGCAGCCGCTCGGCAGCATCGTTGGCCCCGAGACACCGCCGCTCGGCGAGGTACGCGAGGTCGCGAGCCGCCCCTACCTCTCTGTGCTCGGCACGAACCCGTTCTTCCACGCGCCCGACGATCGATGGCCGTACGCCGTCGACCTCGAGAAGACCGCGCGATCGTGCGCGGCACTCGTCGAGGTGGCCCGCCGGCTCGCTGGCTGAGCCGCGACAGCCCGTTTCTCGCGATACGCGGGCGACTCGGCGTCTCGCAACCCGGTCCCCAACACCGCGACTCTTCCGCGGAAAACGTGTTCAAATCGTACCGGCTCGGTGGTAGTGTCGGCGACAGCCCAGTCGGGGTGAGCCGCGTCGGCGGCAAAGTCCTGGATGCGCGAGCGGTCCGCGGAGGGTCGCTCGGGCTGGGCCTAACAATTGGGGGACCTCGTGGTACGACGACAGTTCCGATGCCTCGGCGCATGCATTGCGATGAGCCTCACTCTCCCGGCAGCGGCTCAGGAAACAGCGCCGCCGGCAGCACCCGAGCAGGCGGCGCCGGCGCCTCAGCAAGAGGGAGTCGAAGAGATCGTCGTGACCTCGCGCCTGCGCGAGGAGTCGATCCAGGAAGTGCCGATCTCGGTCAGCGCGTTCGGCAGCGAAGCGATCAAGGCGATCGCGCCGTCGACGCTGCGCGACTTCGACCAGCTCGCCCCGAACGTGTTCATCGGAAACAACATCGCGGGCCCCTCCGCGGGCGCGATCTACATCCGCGGCCTCGGCTACGCCGACATCGAGAAGACGCAAACCTCGAACGTGGGCGTTGTGGTCGATGGCGTCTTCCTTCCGTCGAACACCGGTCAGCTCGTCGACACGTTCGACATCGAGCAGATCACCGTGAATCGCGGCCCCCAGGCCGTGCTCTTCGGCCGCAACACCTCCGCCGGCACGATCGTGATCCGGCGCGGCCAGCCGAAGCTCGGCGAGTACGAGGCTCGCTTCGCCGCGAACTACGGCAACTACGACGGTGAGGGCGACGGGAATCAGTACGGCGTCCAGGGCGTGGTCAACGTGCCGCTCAACGAAGAGACGCTCGCTCTACGCGGAGGCGTCACCTACAAGAAGTCGGACGGCTTCTGGAGGAACAGCTTTACGGGCGAGGATCGCGGTGGTCTCGACTACACCGCAGTCGCGCTCAAGCTGCTGTTCCAGCCGACGGAGGACTTCTCCGCAACGCTGTCCTACGACTGGATTCGCGACCGCGGGGACATTCCGCCGCAGGACGCACTTTCCGACGGCGACAATCCGTGGATCAATCGGTCGGACCGCAGCCCGAAGGAAGCGCAGTTCTATGACCTCTCGCTCCCGGCGCTCGAGATCAACTGGGAGACCGACTTCGGCACGTTTACCTCGATTTCGGCGTACTGGAACAGCCGAGACCTCGTGCTTCAGGACTTCGATGGCGGCTTCTTCAACGCCGCGAATCCGCTCCTGAGCGACCCGAACGAGCCTTTCGCGCGCCTGCACACCCGGCGTCATCAGTTCTTCGACGTGTTCTCGCAAGAGCTGCGCTTCGCGGGCGACTTGATGGATGGCCGCCTCCAGTACGCGGCCGGCTTCTACTTCACCGACGAAGACATCGACTTCCAGCAGAAGAGCGAGATCATCTTGCAGGTCGGCGTCGGCCTTCCGTTCCTCGGTGCGGCGGGCCTCTGCCCCGCGATCGTGCCGACCTGGCGGAACGGCCCGGAAAGCCTCGCCGTGCCGGGCACCCAGATCTGCGTGTTCCCTCCCACTTACACGGTGCAGACCTCGGGCCAGGACACGAAGTCCTACGGAGTGTTCGGCTCGCTCGGCTTCGACGTGTTCGAGTGGTGGAACGTCAGCGCGGGTCTGCGCTGGATCAAGGAGAAGAAGGACTTCCGCTCGCGCTTCGCGCCGCTCGCCCCGGACATCACCGGGACCGAAGGCTCGCCGTTCATCACCGTGCCGGACGTGTCCGACAGCTGGGACGACGTGGTGTTCGAAGCCAGCACCCGCGTCGACGTCGGTGAGCTGTTGTCCTCCGACACGCCGATGCAGGTCTACTACCGCTACGCCGAGGGCTTCCGCAGCGGTGGTTTCAGCATGCGAGCGACGGATCCCTTGCGCGCGCCGTTCGACCCCGAGGACACGACGGCGCACGAGCTCGGCTTCAAGTCGGAGCTGTTCGACGGGCGCTTCACGTTCAACGTGGCCGGCTTCTTCACCAAGCTGGAAGGAGCGCAGTTCAGCTCGATCATCACGATCCCGACTCCGCCGGGCACCAACACGTTGATCCTCAACCACGGCACCACCGAGCTGTACGGCGCAGAGCTGGAGACCTCGTTCAACATCACGGAGGACCTGCGCACCTACTTCACGTTCGGTTATCAGGCGGGCGAGCTGCTCGACTCGCTCCAGAACCCGCAGGATCTTCCCGACCCGACCAACCAGAACTTCCCGCGGCCGCCCGGACCGCCCATCGACGTGGCGTGCTTCCCGGCGGGACCGCAGCCGTGCAGCCGGTCGGGCTTCGAGCTGTTCCGGCAACCGAAGTTCGCGTGGACGCTCGGCTTGTCGTACGGGCTGGACCTCGGCCCGGGCCGCGCATCGGCGGACGTGCGCTGGAAGCGGACCGACGAGTACGTGCTCGGAGCGTTCGGAGGGACGCCGCTCTTCCAGTCGAAGTACGACATGTTCGAGACCAACCTCGCCTACACGTGGAATTGGGGTGAGCGAGAGGTCCGAGCCGCGTTCGTCGGGAAGAACCTGGCAAACGAGAAGTACATCGACCTGATCCTCTTCCTCGGGGCCGGCGGCTTCCAGAACTGGGGCGCGCCGCGATACCTCGGAGTCGAGTTCGGGATCGAGATCTAGTCCGATCGCGACCCGACAGAGGCGGGGGCCCTCACGGGCTCCCGCCTCTCGTCTTTTCGGCCGCCGCGCGCGAGCGGCGTAAGCTCCGCGCATGCAGGCCCTCGTGTTCGAGAACGCGCTGCCGCGCATCCTCGCGACGAAGCTGCTCGCGGCGCTCACGCCTCGCGCCTTCACCGGGCCGCTCGCTCCGCTTCGCTTGCGCGAGATCGCGGAGCCGCAGCCGCTGGCGGACGACTGGGTGGTGCTGCGCACGCGGCTCACGGGCATCTGCGGCAGCGATGCGAAGCAGGTGTTCCTGAACGGGGCTTTCGACAACCCGATGACGGGCATGATCTCGTTCCCCCAGGTGTTAGGGCACGAGGTCGTCGCCACGGTCGAGCGCGCCGGACCTCGCGCGGAGATCGCGCCCGGCACGCGCGTGGTGCTGAACCCGTGGCTCTCCTGCGCGACGCGCGGGCTCCCGCTCTGCGCGTGGTGCGAGCGCGGTGAGCTCGCGCAGTGCACGTCGTTTCGCCAGGGTGCGCTGCCGCCGGGCATTCATCACGGCAACTCGCGCGCGGCCACGGGTGGCTTTGCCCCGCTCGTGCCCGCGCACGCCTCTCAGTGCATCGCCGTGCCGGACTCGGTGAGTGACGAGCAGGCCGTGCTCGCGGATCCGTTCTCCGTCTCGCTGCACTCGATTCTGCACAGCCCACCGCCGGTCGGCGGCACTGCGCTCGTCTACGGCTGCGGGACGCTCGGGCTGTGCGCGATCGCGGCGCTGCGCGCGCTGCATCCCAGCGTGCGCGTGCTCGCGGTCGCGCGCTTCGCGCATCAGCGCGCGCTCGCGGAGAAGCTCGGCGCCGTGCGCGTGCTCGCGCACGATCCGGCACACGAGATCGTCGCGGCGATCGCGGCGGAGACGGCCGCCGAGGAAGTGGCGCCGTGGCGCGGCCTGCCCATGTTGTTAGGGGGCGTGGACGTCGTGTACGACACGGTCGGCTTGCCGGCCACGCTCGAGGTGGGCGTGCGCGTCACGCGCAGCCGCGGGCGCATCTCGGTCACGGGCGTCGAGACGCCGCGTCGCTTCGAGTGGACGCCGCTCTACTTCAAGGAGCTCGCGCTGGTCGGCTCGAACGCGTTCGGCTTCGAGACGATCGGCGGACGCCGCCAGCACGCGATGCGGTGGTACTTCGAGCTCGTGCAGCGCGGCCTCGACGTGACGCCGCTCCTCACGCACCGCTTCCGCCTCGCGCAGTACCGCGAGGCTTTCGCCGCGGCGCACGCGCAAGGCGAGAGCGGCGCGGTGAAAATCCTCTTCGACTTCCGGAGCAAAGCCTGACGCGCGGCGCGTCAGAGGGTCCGTGCCGGGCCCCAAACGTCGGCGTCAGAGCTTTCGCGCGCTCGACAGCGTCGCGACGCACGCGATCACGACCGCCATGCACGCCGCACAGATGCGCAGTGCGGTGAGCGGATCGAACGCGTCGACGAGAAAGCCGGTGAGCGCCATGCCGAGCGGGCCGCTGCCGACGAATCCGAGCTGGTAGACGGCGAGCACCCGTCCTCGCTGGTCGGGCTGCGCGGTCTGCTGCACGAGCGCGCGGCTCGAATTGATGAAGACGGCGCCGCCGGTGCCCCAGGCGAGCGCGCACAGCAGGAATCCCCAGTACGGCAGCCCGACCGAGAGCAGCGCGAGGTTGAGCGCGCCGTTCGTCATCGCGAGCAGCATCGCGCGGCCCTTGCGCGCGATGCCGCCGCGCAGGCGAATCGCCAGCGAGCCGAGGATCGTGCCGAGCGGGAAGGTCGCGAGGATCCAGCCGAGCTCGGCGGCACCGCCTTGGTAGAAGTCGCGCACGATGATCGGGAAGCCCACGATGAACGGTCCCATGAAGAACACGCCGATCGCGGTGGTCAGGCCCACAGGCACGCGCAGCGCCGGCGTGCGCGCGACGGTCTGCGCGCCTGCCAGCCAGGCGCCGGGCTGAGCAGCCGCCTCCGCGCGCTCGACGCGCGGGAGCCCGCGCGCGGCGAACGC